>C687J26845_10000014_pt1 | contig 127895 bp, 112 predicted proteins | sample RifCSPlowO2_12_FD_26845 | JGI IMG/M metagenome (IMG submission 26845)
AAGCCGCTAAAGTCGGCGGTTATTGACGCTAATATCCCTGCCCAATACCGCTCTAGCACCGGCAGCTGGACTGGCTTGTCGCTGCGCGCCCGAACCATCGTCTATTCCACCGAGCGGGTTAAGCCACAAGAATTGTCGACTTACGAAGCCCTGGCTGACAAGAGTTGGGCCGGCCGTCTGTGCTTGCGCACCAGCAAGAAGGTCTACAACCAGTCGTTGACCGCTACCCTGATCGAAACCCACGGCGCGGCTAAGACCGAAGCCCTAGTCAAGGGTTGGGTCAATAACCTGGCCACTGACGTGTTCGCCGATGACACCGCCCTGCTGCAAGCCATAGATGCCGGTCAGTGCGATGTGGGTCTGGTCAATACCTACTACTTCGCCCGCCTGCAAAAGCAAGACCCGGACCTCAAGGTCAAGCTGTTCTGGCCCAATCAGGCCGACCGCGGCGTGCACGTCAACCTCTCCGGCGCCGGCGTGACCAAGTACGCACCGCATGCCGTCGAGGCGCAAAAGCTGCTGGAATGGATGACCACCCCTGAGGCGCAAAACCTGTTTGCCGACATCAACCAGGAGTTTCCGGCCAACCCGGCGGTTAAACCTTCGGCAGAAGTCAGTGCCTGGGGGCCGTTCAAAGCCGACAGCATCCCGCTGGAAGTGGCCGGCAAGCGCCAGGTCGAAGCCCTGAAACTGATGGACCGCGCCGGCTGGAACTGATTGTCGGGGGATTAACACCAGATAGGGGCGGTCCGTGGTATTTGTGTCTTTCCAGCAGCCATGACTAACCCTAGGTTCAAGGCCTTGGGCTCGAATTCGGTGTAACCCCTTATGATTGTTCAGTTTGTCCAAGGCGCGGCGTTGCTGCTGGCGTTGTGTTGGTTGCAGATGTTTAACGCGCGCCTCTGGGGTGAACGGCGGCGTGCCGCGCAGTTGAGCTCGGGGCTGTTGTTCGGGGTGATCTGTGTGGTCGGCATGTCGACACCTATTACCTTGCAGCCGGGGCTGATCTTCGATGCGCGCACCGTGGTGCTGAGCATGGCGGCGCTGTTCGGCGGGCCGTTGGTGGCGGCCGTCGCCGCGCTGCTGGCGGGTGCTTACCGGCTCTGGCTGGGCGGTGTCGGGGTGGCGGTGGGGCTGGCCAATGTGCTGCTGCCGGTGCTGTTCGGCTTAGCCTATCGGCACGCCTACCAGCGTCATTGGCTGCGCCTTGGGCCTTGGCAATTACTGCTCTTTGGCCTGCTGCTGCACCTGAGTATGCTTGGTTTGCTGAGCTTCCTGCCGGCGCCCTTGTTATCGCTGTCATTAACCCAGATTGCCCTGCCGCTGTTGCTGGTGTTGCCGCTGGCCACCGTGCTGCTGGGCTTGATGCTGCGCGACATTGAGCGCCATCAACGCACCGAACAAGCCTTGCGCACCAGTGAGGCGCGCATGCGCGCGATCACTCGCGCGGTGCCCGATCGGCTGTTGGTGCTGGATGAGGATGGGGTCTATCTGGAAGTGCTGTCCCAGGGGCAGACACCGCTGGATGTGTCCAGTCGGCAACTGCGCGGTCTGAACCTCAGTGCGACGCTGCCGCCGGCCGAGGTCGTGCGGTTCCTCGGTTTTATCCAGCAAACCCTGGCCAGCGAAAACCCGCAGATCATCGAATACAGCCTGTCTTCGCCACAGGGCCCGCGAGTCTTTGAGGGCTCGGCGCAGCGGATCGAGATGAGAGGGGCGGGCAAGCGGGCCATAGTCTTGCTGTCGCGCGACATTACCGAGCGGATTAATCTTGACCTGCAACAGCGCATCGCCGCCATCGCCTTCGAGTCGCAGCAGGGCATGATCATCACCGATGCCAACAGCTGCATTTTGCGGGTCAACCAGGCGTTCAGCGCGATCACCGGTTACAGCGCGCAAGAGGCTGTCGGCCAGCAAACCCGGCTGCTCAGTTCCGGCCGCCAGGGGCCGGAGTTTTATCAAACCATGTGGCGCAGCCTGAATGACTCGGGCGTGTGGCAGGGCGAGATCTGGAACCGGCGCAAAAGTGGCGAGATTTACCCCGAGTGGCTGACCATCAGTGCCGCGTGCGACAGCCGCGGGCAGGTCTGCAACTACGTGGCGGCGCTCACCGATATTACTGAGCGCAAGGTTGCCGAGGAGCAGATCATGCACCTGGCCTTCTATGACCCGCTGACCGGCTTGCCCAACCGCCGCCTGCTGCTCGATCGCCTGCAACTCGCCATCGGCTCCAGCGTGCGCAATGGGCGCTATGCCGCCCTGATGTTTATCGATCTGGATAACTTCAAGAATATTAATGACTTGCACGGTCATCAGACCGGCGATCAGCTGCTGCATCAGGCGGCCCAGCGTCTGGACCACACGGTGCGTGGCAGTGACACGGTTGCCCGCCTGGGTGGGGATGAGTTCGTGATTCTGCTGGAGGGGCTGGAGACCCGGGTTGATGATGCGGCCGCCCAGGCCGAGGCGATTAGCAAGAAGGTCTTGGCGACCCTGGCGCGCACCTACAGCATTGGCGACTTGCAGTTGCACAGCAGCGCCAGCCTTGGCGTGGTGTTGTTCGCCGATGAGTTGTGCAACGCCGAGGAGTTGATGAAACGCGCCGACTTGTCGATGTACGAGGCCAAGACCGCAGGCAAAAATACCCTGCGCTTCTTCGACCCGCAGATGCAGGAGGTGGTCCGCGCCCGCCTGCACCTGGAGGATGAAATTCGCGCCGGTTTGGCGGCCGGCGAATTTATCCCCTACATCCAGCCGCAGTTCAGTGAGTCTCGCGGGTTGGTGGGCGGCGAGGTGTTGGTGCGCTGGCGCCACCCGCAGCACGGTTTGCTGGCCCCGGCGGCGTTTATTGGGGTGGCGGAACGCACTGGCTTGATCGAGGAGCTGGATTTTCAAGTGCTGCAGCAGGCTTGCGCGTGCCTGGCGCGCTGGGCCCGGCGCCCAGAATTGGCCGGGCTGCGCTTGGCGGTCAATCTCAGTGCGCGTCTGCTGTACCTAGAGGGCTTTGTCGAGCGGCTGTTGCAGTTGCTGGAGCAAAGCGGTGCCAACCCGCGCAAGCTGAAGCTGGAGCTGACCGAGACCTTGTTGCTCGACGACATGCCCAAGGCCATTGCCTGCATGGCGCCGTTGAAGGCTCGGGGCATCTGTTTCTCCTTGGATGACTTTGGTACCGGCTACTCCTCGATGGCCTACTTGCAGCAGTTACCGCTGGATCAGCTGAAGATTGACCAATCCTTCGTCCGCGCCCTGCCGGAAGATGCCAGCAGCCTGGCGATCATCGGCGCCATCTGCGCGCTGGGTGAAAGCCTGAATCTGGATGTGATTGCCGAGGGCGTCGAGACCGAGCAGCAACGCGCCCTGCTGCTGAGTAAAGGTTGCCACCACTTCCAGGGCTACCTGTTCGGCCGGCCGATGCCGCTAACCGAGTTTGAGTCTTTGGCGAGCGCCGCCAGCTAGGCCAGCCATATGGGCTGGGAGTCGGTGACGCAGCGCTTGGTCAGGGCTGCTTGCGCTGCAGGTGGCGCAAGTTGTTCTTGAATATGTCGCCCACGGCGGCGGTCATCACGGCGGTGGAAACCCCGAACATGAGAATGCCGTTGGCCGCCTCCAGGCCGCTGAGCAGGCGCCAACTCTCGGACAGGACCAGATCGCCATAGCCGAGGGTGGCAAAGGTCACTGCGGAGAAATACAGCGCCGTGGCAACGCTGTCGAACTCGCCGAGCAGCACGAACAGCCAGGCCCAGAGGGCGATCTGCAGGCTGTTGCCGAACATCAGCAGGAGCATCACCGCCGACAGCAGCAGGATGTCCGGTAGCACCGAATTAGGCCCTAGGGTGTAGGGGCGAAAGCGCAGGTACAGGCGCATGCCGAGGGCGATAAACAGCGCCTGCACCACCAGGCACAGGAGAATCACCGGCAGGCCGGTCAGCAGGTTAACTAGCATCGGAGCACTCGTGGTTGGTGGAGGGCGGATTGCGGCGCTGCCGCTGCCGGTCGAGCAGGTGCACCATCAGGCAGGCATACAGGGTCACGGCAATAAACAGGCTCATACGGATGGCGAAGGCGGTGTAAACGTCTTTGCCATTGTCGCTGTCCTGTACCGATTGGCCGAGCAGAATAATCATGGTGGTCAGGCTGTTTTGCCAAAAGGCCGGGCCGAATTGGCTGGGACTGACGGCGAACAACTGGCGGGCGACGAGCAGGCCGAACAGCAGCGTCCACAGGTAAAACATCCACAGATTGACCCACAGACTCAGCGCCGACCACAGCAGTATCGCCAGCAGCCCGCCGCACAGGGTTGAGCCCAGCATCACCCGGCCGGCATCGCGGGCCTTGGTGGTGCAACTTTGTTGGCCGAGGTTGACCGCCTGCATGATCAGCGGCATGTAGCTGCCGGGGTTGATCAGCGCCAGCAAGAAGGCCGGCATCACCACCAGGGCTGCGCGCAGGGCCACCCAACTGGTTTCACTGGCCGGCAGGCTGGGCGCTTTGGGTGGCGCCGGGGCGTTGGCCGGCTCGGGGAATAACCCGTGGCTGAGGTTGAGCACCAATACCGCCAGCAGCAGGCCTTTGACCAAGGCTTCGATGACCAGCACGGCCAGGCCAAAATCGCTGGCGCCGGCGGCCGAAATCATGGTCAGGCCGATCACCATAAAGGTCGCCAGCAGTGGATTGCCGCCGCGCAGGCCGTAGCGAAAGGCCAGAAACAGGCACAGGCCAATCAGCAGCACGCCGGCGGCGGCGTAGTAACGCAGCAGCGGGATCAGTAGCAGCCCGCTGCTGGTAATTAGCATCAGCAGCAGCGTCAGCCCGAGCCCGGCTTTGAATGGCAGCGGCTTGGTCAGTACGCTCAGCAGCACCACGCTGAGCAGCGGGGCGATAAAGGGTATGGGCAACGCCAGGCCGAAGCTCAGCGCCAGCGCCAAGGCTGCGCCGCTGGCCAGGCGCAGGGCGCGCTGGCTGCGAAAGTCGCGCTCAGCGGCCATTGGCTTGCTTCACCCCAGGAGCCACGGCACGGGGCTTAGTAGGCATAGGACAGCCAGCTCATCAGGCGCACAAACAGCCGGCCGAGCAGGTTGAGTGGGTTGCCTTGGCTGGGGAAGGCCATGACTTCGGCCTGGCCGCCGACCCGAATGCCGCGAAAATCACTGAGCTCGCCGGGAATAAATTCGACTATGACCGGGAAGCGTTGCGCCGGGCGCAGCCAGTCGCGGCTGTTCTCGACGCTGGGCAAGGTGCCGGGCGCGGTGCTGCTGCCGACGCTGACGCCGTAACCGATGCTGCGCACCCGGCCGGCGAAGATCTGTCCGGGCAGGGCGTCGAGCACTATGGCCACCGGGTTACCGGGCTCAAGTTGGCCTAGGTTGTTCTCGGTCATCTCGGCATTGATCCACACGTCATGGATGGCGATCAGGGTCATCAGCGGGCTGCCGGCGGCGGCATATTGGCCGGCGTCGATGTGCAGGTCGGTGATCACCCCGGCCGAACGTGCGCGCACCTGGGTGTTGGCCAGGTCCAGTTCGGCCTTGGCCAAAGCGGTGGCGGTGCTGCGTAGCTGGGCGTTGTCGGCTTCGCTGCCGCCTTGCTGTTCTTGGGCGCGGACGACTTCGGCGCGGGCCGCGGCCACCTGGCTGTTGGCCTGCTCGCGGTTGGCGCGGGAGACTTCCAGCAGGCGCAGCGAGATGGTGCCGGGGTCTTCACGGTACAGGCGTTCGAGGCGGTCGCGGTCTTGGCGGGTCTTCAGCTCGTTGGCCTCGGCGGCGCGCAGTGAGGCTCGTGCCGAGTCGATGCCTGCGGTGCTGGCGCCGATTTGCCGGCGCATCGACTCGAGGTCGGCGCGGGTGCGTTCAACGGCAATCTGGTATTGCTCGGGGTCCAGCTCAAACAACAGGTCGCCGGCTTTTACGTCCTGGTTGTTGTGCACGTGCACACGGGTGACCCGGCCGGCCACCTCGCTGGCCACCGGCACCACGTAGGCCTGCACTCGCGCCTGCTGGGTATAGGGGGTGTAACGGTCGGCCATAAAGTACCAAAGCAGGCACAGGCCGATCAGCACCGCGACCCACTTGGCGCCTTTTTTCACCGGGTCGGCGGGTGCGTTGCTAGCGGCACTCGGCGTTGCGGGGGCGGCTGGCTCGGTGGCGGGCGGGGTGGCTTCAGTCATGTGTTTTTACCTGTGCGGCGGGTTTGGCGTGCTCTGCGGCGGGCTCTAAGAGCGGCGGCGTGGTCAGTTGATCATCCATCGATGGCTCTAAAAGATCACCCCAGTCGGTACGTTGCTGCATCTGTTCGCGGGTGGCTTGATCGACTAACGGCTGGCTGCTGTACCAACCGCCGCCGAGGGCTTTGTACAGGGCGATCAGGCTGCTGACGGCATTGCTGCGGCTGACCAGGTAACTGTCTTGTTGCGCCAGCAGGGCGCGCTGGGCGTCCAGCACCCGTTGAAAGTCCGCATAGCCTTCGCGGTACTGAGCGCTGGCCAGGGTCATCGAACGCTGCGCCGAAAGCGCCGACTGACGCAGGATCTGCTCGCGTTGCAGGGCCGAGGTCAGACCGCTGGCGGCGTCGTCGGCTTCGCGGGCGGCTTGCCGGACGGCGTCGCGATAAGCCTCGATCAGCTGCTGCAAGCGTGCATCCTGCACCCGCACGTTATTGGTCAGGCGGCCCTGATCGAAGATGTTCCAGCTCAGGCTGGGGCCGGCGCCCATATCCAGGCTGCGCGAGCTGCCGTCCAGCGAACTGGCCGACCAGCCAATAGTCCCGAGCAGGGTCAGCGACGGATAGAGGTCGGTCTCGGCCACGCCAATGCGCGCCGACTGGGCCGCGGCATTCAGTTCGGCGGCGCGAATGTCGGGGCGACGCAGCAGCAAGTTGGCGGGAATGTCCTGCAGGATGGCCCGGTCGATCAGCGGAATTAGACCGGTTTTTTCGCTCAGTTCCGGCAGCGGGCCAGGCGGGCGGCCGATTAAGGTGGCCAGCGCATTGCGGGTGCGCTGCACCTGGCTTTCGAACTCGGGAATGGTGCTGAGGGTGCCCAGGTACTGGGTTTTCGCCTGTTGCAGGTCGAGTTCGGCGTTCTGGCCGCTGTTGAAGAGCTTCTCGGTAATCTCATAGCTGCGTTTTTGTTGTTCGGCATTCTCGCGAGCGATGCGCAGCCGTGCCTCGCTGGTGCGCAGGGCGAAGTAGGTCTCGGCCATTTGCGCGCGCAGCAGAATCAGCACGTCCTGATAGTTGGCCTCGGCGGCAAAATAGCTGTCGTCGGCGGACTCAATCGCCCGGCTGAAACGCCCCCAGAAGTCCAGCTCCCAACCCACATCAATCCCGGCGCTGTGCTGCCAGGCGCTGCTGTCGAGGGGCCGGCTGCCGCCGGACTGGTCGCGGTCCAGGTAAAAGCTGTCGGCGCGGGCTTGCTGCAGTTGTGGGTACCGGCCGCTTTGCGCCACACCCAATTGCGCGCGGGCCTCAATCACCCGCAAGCCGGCGATTTTCAGGCTGGAGTTGTGCGCATCCGCCTCGGCAATCAAGCGTTCCAGGGCCGGGTCGGCGAACACCGTCCACCAGTGCTTGAGGTCGGGTTGCGGCTGGCGTTGGCTGACGTTGGCCAGGGCCTGACTATTCCAGTGCTCGACCCAGGGCAGGGCGGGCGTGTGAAAGTCCGGGCCCAGCTGCACGCAGCCAGACAGACCGAAAGCGCCCAGTAACAACAGGCGCGCAGGGGAAAATAGTGGCACTGAACAGGCTCCGGCCAGTGGTGGCTTGGCGCCGGAGCGCCAAGCGCAAATCAGCCTTGGCTGGTGTCGCTGGCCGCAGGAGTGGCTGGCTGGTCGTTGATCCACTGCCAAAACAACTGGTAGGCCACCGCCAGCATCACCGGGCCAATAAACAGGCCGATGATGCCGCTGGCAATCATCCCGCCCAAGGCGCCGACCAGAATCACCGGCATCGGCACTGCCACCCCGCGGCCCAGCAGCAAGGGCTTGAGTACGTTATCGACCATGCCGGCGACGAAGGTGTAAATGCCAAAGGCGATGGTCGCCGCCGTGGCGCCTTCGGTGGCGAACACAAAGCCGATTACCGGAATGGTGATCAGGGTCGCCGGCAACTGCATGATGCCCAGCAGCAACACCCCGAGCGCCAGCAGGCCGGCGCCGGGAATACCCATCACCACAAAGCCGGCGCCCACCAGCAACATCTGGATAAAGGCGATACCGACCACGCCTTGGGCCACGGCGCGGATGGTGGCGGTGCACAGTTCGGCCAGTTGCGGACCGCGTTCCGGGCCGGAAATCCGCGAGGCGATCAGCACCGCACTGTGGCTGCCCTTGTCGCCGTAGGCCATGACAATGCCGGCGATAAACAGGGCGAAGATAAACATCAGCAGGCCGACGCTGGCCCCGGCCAGTTTGCCCAGCAGGCTCAGGCTCGGACCTTTGAGGTGCGGGACCACGCTTTGCAGCAAGCCAGTGAGGTCGGTGGAGCCTTGCAGCCAGAACGCATGCAGGCTCTTGCCCACCAGCGGCCAGTTGGCCACCGAGTCAGCGGGGGCCGGGATATGCAGGCCCCCGCTTTTGATCACGGCGATAGTTTGCTGGATCGACTCGGCCATCGAGTCGCCCAGCAGGTACACCGGCACCAGCAGAATGCCCACGGCGATCACTACGATCAGCGTCGCGGCGCGTGCGTCACTGTTGCCCAGCTTGCCTTTGAGCATGCCGTGCAACGGGTAGAGGGTGATGGCCAAGATAACCGACCAGAGCATCAGATCGAGGAAGGGGCGGAAGATCTGGAAGCAGGAAATCACCAAAACGGCGATCAGTCCGGCCCGAATCAGCACATCAAGCAGACCGCGCGACAGCACTTTCTCATTCAGGGGGGGGGGTAGCATGGGTTCGCTCCTAGCGGTCGTGGGCACGGCGGTGGCTCGATAAGGCGCGCAAGGCGGCGCTACCGGCGACCGATGGTAGCGCAAAGTGCATGTTTGCGGCAGTTGCTGGGCGAACCTTGGGCGATAACCGCCGTGGCCTGGCGTTATGGCAAACGTAGGGCGGGTGCAACCCGCACCATCTACTCCCTCTCTACAATTAAATCATCGGCACCGGTGCCAGCCCAATCCGCAGGATAAACACCACGCTTTACCCCGCGATGAAAAGAAGACCACGGCCAATCGCTCACCCGTTCAACCAATCCGTGCTTTAACGGGTTGCCGTGCAAGTAGTCAAGGTGGTGCCGAAAATCGCGCTCGTCACGGATCAGATGTTCCCAAAACCTATGCTGCCAGAGAGTGCCGCAGTGTTTGGCGGCGCGTCGTTCGGTCAAGTACTCGGGGCGCGCGAAGCTGGTGGCACAGGCGTGGGTGACATGACGTTTAATCAAACGCCAGCGGGTAGAGAAGTCGGCGTCACCTTCAGGCAAGGTCCAGATGGTGTGCAAGTGATCCGGCAACAACATGGCAGCGTTTCACGCACCAGCAAGATGGCTTCGCGCAAGGCTGTGCGCACCTGTGGCTGGGTTAATAGCGGTTGCCGGTGTTCGGTCACCACCGTAAAGAAATAACACCCGCCGGGCACATTGACCCGTCGAGAACGTGGCATAGCAACATCCTTGTTGTATGGGTTAATGGTTATTGCGAAACGTAGGGCGGGTGCAGCCCGCATGGTTGGTGATTAACGTGGGTTATTACGCATGAATATTATGGTGGAAGATGCGGGTTTCACCCGCCCTACAAGGCTGTATTGTTCGGCAGGCTGACTGACGTAGTTCGCTGAATTGCTGTGGTGGCACCAGAGTCGTCATAAGGGTTTCACCTGCCCTGTAATGCGGTCTTTTTATTTATAGTATTAAGCTTTGCCAAAAGCTCAGGCTTGTTAAGAAACTCCTTGGGTTTTCGCTGTAGCGTAGAAAGTACCCTTGATTCACCTTCTTTGTGAACGGATTAAAATAACGCAACAATTATAAAAATAGCTAATCAAGATCGAATGAAAAAATGAGAAGAAAATGAAATTCTCATTTCCTAGCGCCAAAAAAAACAGACCCACCTTAGCAAGCCCCATTCCGTTGCCTTGTAAATTGCCCGGATCACAAGGCATAAATACAAAGCTCATAAAAAAGCACAGTGAGGCACTCAATAATGCAGCTCCAGCAACGCTGGAGCCATTGGGGTGACTCCTTGGGGTTTTTGATTCAAACTGGCCCCAACAGATAAAAACAATCACAGCCAACACCGATACCGCGAAAGCCAACAGCATCGGAAATGCATAACTGTCATCTACCCAAGAGACCCCTCCACATAAATAATCGACAACCGATGATGCCGCCAAAAAATCCCCTCTGCCAGCCGCAACGATTGCATAGTGGGAAACCAGCATCACCAGCCACACAATCCCCAATATTTTTGGGTATGAAGCCTCAAAATCTAAAAGCCGACTTGCCACTTTCATTAACTTGCCCCAATAAATAACGCAGTATAAAAGCACGGCACAGAAATTGGTTCAGGCCAAAAGCCTGCTATGCCAACATATAAAAAACCCGGCGCATAAATAATTCAACAAGCACCTAATTGCAAATTCTTCACTCTCGGCGGCCGCAAAAGCTGAGTGCAATACCTGAACTTTCCGGTACGGTGCTGCCCCTATGTCTTATTCAGATCTCAGCGTTGAAGCCTTGTCGGGGGGTAAAACTCACATTGTTCAAATGCCCAAGCCCCCGCCCTACAGACCTGCCCTAGGCCGAGATAACCTGTTGTTATGCAGGCTCAATTTGTAGGGCGGGTGCAACCCGCGCGGTTATGATTACGCGGATTCAGGCCACCTGGGTAACTGTGTTGGCTGATGCGGGTTGCACCCGCCCTACGCGTTTGCCGCCCCTTGCCGGGTGTGGCGTTTCTGTTTTGAGGTCATTGTGTGAGTCATTCTGTCCAGCGGCGCTGGTATCCCATCAGCTTTGCCATCGCCGCCCTGGTGCTGTTGCCCTTGAGCGTGTTGTTGCTTAGTTGGCAGCAGGTCGATGGCGAGATTTGGGCGCACCTGTGGCAAACCCAGATGCCGCGCCTGCTGGGCAATACCGTCAAGCTGCTGCTCGGGGTGGGGCTTGGCGTGACCCTGCTGGGCGTCAGCCTGGCCTGGCTCACCAGCCTCTGTGAGTTTCCCGGTCGGCGCTGGCTGGACTGGGCGCTGATGCTGCCGTTTGCGATCCCGGCCTATGTGCTGGCCTTTGTGTTTGTCGGCCTGCTGGATTACGCCGGGCCCGTGCAAAGCCTGCTGCGCGACCAGTTTGGCAGCGCTCTGCAGCTACCGCGGGTGCGCTCCACCGGCGGGGTGATACTGGTGTTGGTGCTGGTGTTTTATCCCTATGTGTACCTGCTGGCTCGCAGCGCTTTTTTGGCTCAGGGCAAGGGTTTGATGGAAGCGGCGCGGATGCTTGGCCAGTCGCCGTGGCAGGCGTTTTGGCGGGTCGCGCTGCCGATGGCGCGGCCGGCGATTGGCGCCGGCCTGGCCCTGGCCTTGATGGAGACCCTGGCCGATTTTGGCGCGGTCTCGGTGTTTAACTTCGACACCTTCACCACCGCCATCTACAAGACCTGGTACGGCTTTTACAGCCTGAGCAGCGCCACCCAGTTGGCCAGTTTGCTGCTGTTAGTGGTGGCCTTGTTGGTCTGGGCCGAGCGCGGCGCCCGCGGGGCGGTGCGCCCGGCCAATGAACGGCAGCGTACTAAGGCCTTATTTGAGTTGCGCGGTTTGGCGGCCTGGACGGCCAGTGCCTGGTGCGGGCTGGTGTTTGCCTGCGCCTTTGTCATCCCGGTACTGCAGTTGCTGCTGTGGGTCTGGCAGCGCGGTCGTTTCGATTTGGACGAGCGTTACAGCGGCTTGATTCTGCACAGCCTGATGCTGGCTGGGATGGCCGCCTTGCTCACCGTCAGCGTCGCCTTGCTGCTGGTGTTCGCCCGACGCATGGCGCCGACCCGGCCGATTCACTTGGCGGTGGCGGTGGCCAATCTCGGCTACGCCTTGCCCGGCTCGGTGCTGGCGGTGGCGCTGATGCTGGCCTTCAGCTATTTCGATCGCTGGCTGGTGATTCCGCTGTCGACGCACTTGGGCGGCGCCGGTAAACCCTTGTTGCTGGGCAGCTTGCTGGCGTTGTTGCTGGCCTATCTGGTGCGTTTTATCGCCGTCGCCTATGGCCCCCTGGAGAGCAGCCTGGCGCGGATTCGTCCATCCTTGCCGCAGGCCTCGCGCAGCCTCGGGGTCAGCGGCGTAGCGTTGTTCACCCGGTTGTATTTGCCGCTGCTGCTGCCGGGCGTGCTGTCGGCGGCCTTGCTGGTGTTTGTCGATGTGCTCAAGGAGATGCCCGCGACCCTGCTGATGCGCCCCTTTGGCTGGGACACCCTGGCGGTGCGGGTGTTTGAAATGACCAGCGAAGGCGAGTGGGCGCGCGCCGCCCTGCCGGCCTTGAGCCTGGTGCTGGTGGGGTTGCTGCCGGTGATAGTGTTGATCCGCCGTTCGGCGCGTACGCCCGGCTAACTCGCCGGCGCGGGTGTCCAGCCGCCGACTGAGCGGCTACAATGCGCGCGTTTTATTGATGTCCACAGTATTCAGCAGGGTTTTGCGCCACTCAACCCTTGCCCGCCCACAGTAAGCTCCATAAGGAAATCCCATGGGACAGCGCACACCACTCTTCGATCAGCACCTAGCCTTGGGCGCCAAGATGGTCGATTTCGGCGGCTGGGACATGCCCTTGCATTACGGCTCGCAAGTCGAGGAGCACCATCAGGTGCGGCGTGATTGTGGGGTGTTCGACGTGTCGCACATGACCGTGGTCGACGTCAGCGGCGTACAGGCCAAGGCTTACCTGCAACACCTGCTGGCCAACGACGTTGAACGCCTGCAACTGCTCGGCAAGGCGCTGTACAGCGGCATGCTCAATGAGCAGGGCGGGGTGATTGACGACCTGATCGTCTACCTGGCTGTCGACGGTTACCGGGTGGTGGTGAATGCCTCGACCCGCGACAAAGACATCGCCTGGATGGAAAAACAGACCGCCGGCTTTGACGTGACCCTCAATGAGCGCGCCGAACTAGCGATGCTGGCCATTCAAGGCCCCCATGCCCGCAGCAAGACCGCCGAACTGGTGAGCCCGGCCCGCGCCGCGCTGATCAGCGGCCTCAAGCCCTTCCAGGGTCTGGCCGATGGCGAGTGGTTTATCGCCCGCACCGGCTATACCGGCGAAGACGGCCTGGAAATCATGCTGCCGGCCGCCGAAGCGCCGGCTTTCCTGGCTGAACTGGTCGGTGCCGGGATTGCCCCGATTGGTCTGGGTGCCCGCGATACCTTGCGTCTGGAAGCCGGCATGAACCTCTACGGTCAGGACATGAACGAAGAGATTTCGCCGCTGGCCGCCAACATGGCCTGGACCATCGCCTGGGAGCCGCAAACCCGTAACTTCGTCGGCCGCGCCGCCCTACAGGCCCAGCAGGACGCCGGGGTTGCCGACAAACTGGTCGGCCTGGTGCTGGAAGAGCGCGGCGTGTTGCGCGCCCACCAAGTGGTGCGGATCAACGGCGTGGGCGAAGGTGAAATCACCAGCGGCAGTTTCTCGCCTAGTCTGGGTAAGTCGATCGCGCTGGCTCGCGTGCCAGTGGCCACCGGCGAGCGCGCCGAAGTGGAGATCCGCGGCAAGTGGTACCCGGTGCGCGTGGTGCAGCCGAACTTTGTGCGTAACGGCAAGGCATTAATCTAATAACCTGCCTGCTATCGCCGCGAGCGCGGCAGGTAGTGGCGAGCTGCTAACTTTATGCGGGCACCCAGCTGCCCGGTCAAACTTTGAGGACTCTGAAATGAGCAATATCCCCGCCGATCTGCGTTACGCCGCTAGCCACGAATGGGTTCGCCTGGAAGCCGACGGCACTGTGACCGTGGGCATCTCCGACCACGCGCAAGAAGCCTTGGGCGACGTGGTCTACGTTGAGCTGCCGGAAGTCGGCGCCAGCCTCAACGCCGGTCAGGAAGCCGGTGTGGTGGAGTCGGTGAAAGCCGCCTCGGACATCTACGCGCCGATCGCCGGTACTGTGCTGGCCGTCAACGAAGTGCTGACCGACAGCCCCGAGCAAGTCAACAGCGACCCTTACGCCAGCTGGTTCTTCAAGTTGCAGCCGAGCAATGCCGCAGACATCGAAGCGCTGCTCGATGCCGCCGCTTATTCCGCCGCCTGTAACACCGAAGCCTGAAAGTAGCCCGCAAACCTGCTGCGCTCGGCATCTTGAGTCTCGGCGGTGCTCGGAATCCTCATTTACTGACCAGTAAACTCCGGTTCCTGCGCTCCGGCGAGGCTCAACCTGCCTTCGCTCGCAACGGTTTTCGAGCCACTTTGTAATATCACTCAAGCTGCAAAGTCTCGCCCGCCGGGGCTTTGTGCTTTTTAGAGAGCGTCGCCATGTCCCAGTCGCCTAGCCTTGCCCAGTTGCAGCAGTCTGCTGCCTTTTTGCGTCGTCACCTCGGCCCCGATGCCCCCGAGCAGCAGGCCATGCTGGCAACGCTCGGCCTGAGCAGCCGCGCCGAGCTGATCGAGCAAACCGTGCCGCCGGCGATTCGTTTGAATCGCCCGTTGGAGCTGCCGGCAGCGCTGGACGAAGAGGCGGCCCTGGCCAAGTTGCGCGGCTACGCCGAGCAAAACCAGCTGTGGACCAGCCTGATCGGCATGGGCTACCACGGCACGGTAACGCCGGCCGTGATAGTGCGTAACGTGCTGATGAGTCCGGGTTGGTACACCGCCTACACCCCCTACCAGCCAGAAATCGCCCAGGGTCGTTTGGAGGCGCTGCTGAACTTTCAGCAGCTGACCATCGACCTGACTGGCCTGGACCTGGCCAGCGCCTCCTTGCTGGACGAAGCCACCGCCGCCGCCGAAGCCATGGCGATGGCCAAGCGCGTGGCCAAGAGCAAGAGCAACCTGTTCTTCGTCGACCAGAACTGCCACCCGCAGACCCTCTCGGTGGTGCAGACCCGCGCCGACGCCTTTGGCTTCGAAGTGGTGGTGGATGCCGTCGAGAACCTCGCCAGCCATCAGGTGTTTGGCGCCTTGCTGCAGTACCCGGACAGCTTCGGCGAGATCCGCGACCTGCGCCCGATCATCGAACAACTGCACGCCCAGCAAGCCCTGGCCTGCGTGTCGGCCGACCTGCTGAGCCTGTTGCTGCTGACCCCACCGGGTGAGTTGGGCGCCGACATAGTGCTCGGCAGCGCCCAGCGTTTCGGCGTGCCGATGGGCTACGGTGGCCCGCACGCGGCCTACTTTGCCTGCCGCGACGAGTACAAGCGCGCCATGCCGGGCCGGATCATCGGCGTGTCGAAAGACGCCCGTGGCAACATCGCCCTGCGCATGGCCCTGCAAACCCGCGAGCAGCACATCCGCCGTGAGAAGGCCAACTCCAACATCTGCACCGCCCAGGCGCTGCTGGCCAATATCGCCAGTTTCTACGCCGTGTATCACGGCCCGGTGGGCCTGAAGAACATCGCCCAGCGTGTGCAACGCCTGACCGCCTTGCTGGCGGCCGGTCTGCAGCAAAAAGGCCTGCAGCGCCGCAACGCGAATTTCTTCGACACCCTGACTGTCGAGGTGGGTGACCAGCAGGCGGCGATTCTCGCCCGTGCCCATATCCAGTGCATCAACCTGCGGGTGATCGGCACCGATGCCCTCGGCGTCAGCCTGGACGAAACCTGCAGCGCCGACACCGTGGCCAACCTGTTCGACCTGTTCCTCGGCGAAGACCATGATCTGGACGTGGCGGCGCTGGACGCCACCGACGTTGCTTCGGGCATCCCGGCGGCGCTGGTGCGCACCTCAACCTACCTGACTCATCCGGTGTTCAACACCCACCACAGCGAAACCGAAATGCTGCGTTACTTGAAGCAGCTGGAGATCAAGGACCTGGCGCTGAACCAGTCGATGATCCCGCTCGGCTCCTGCACCATGAAGCTCAACGCCACCAGCGAGATGATCCCGATCACCTGGCCGGAGTTCGCCAACCTGCACCCTTTCGTGCCGCTTGAGCAGGCCGAAGGCTACAAGCTGATGATCGACGAGCTGGATGCCTGGCTGCGCGCCATCACCGGTTTCGACGCCATCTGCATGCAGCCCAACTCGGGCGCCCAGGGCGAGTACGCCGGGCTGTTGGCGATTCGCAAATACCACGAGAGCCGTGGCGATGCGCACCGCAATATCTGCCTGATCCCGGCCTCGGCCCACGGCACCAACCCAGCGTCGGCGCAGATGGCCAGCATGCGCGTGCAGATAGTCGAGTGTGATGCTCAGGGCAACGTCGATCTGGACGACCTGAAGAAGAAAGCCGCGGAAGCCGGCGAGCAGCTGTCCTGCCTGATGGCCACTTACCCCTCGACCCACGGCGTGTACGAGGAAGGCATTCGCGAAATCTGCGAAGTCATCCACGCCCATGGCGGCCAGGTGTATATGGACGGCGCCAACCTCAACGCCCAGGTCGGCCTGACTCGTCCGGCCGATATCGGCGCCGACGTGTCGCACATGAACCTGCACAAGACCTTCTGCATCCCTCACGGCGGTGGCGGCCCAGGCATGGGCCCGATTGGCGTGCGTGCACACCTGGCACCCTTCGTCGCCGATCACCCGGTGGTCAAGATCGACGGCCCGAACCCCGGCAACGGCGCAGTCAGCGCCGCGCCGTGGGGCAGCGCGAGCATCCTGCCGATTAGCTGGATGTACATCGCCATGATGGGCCCACAACTGGCTGACGCCACCGAAGTGGCGATCCTCAACGCCAACTACCTGAAAGAAAAACTCAGTGGCGCCTACCCGGTGCTGTTCAGCGGCCGTAATGGTCGGGTCGCCCATGAGTGCATCATCGACCTGCGCCCACTGAAAGCGGCCACCGGGATCAGCGAAGAAGACGTCGCCAAGCGCCTGATGGACTACGGCTTCCACGCCCCGACCATGTCGTTCCCGGTCGCCGGCACGCTGATGATCGAGCCGACCGAGAGCGAGTCCAAGCATGAGCTGGATCGTTTTATCGAAGCCATGCTGAGCATCCGCGCCGAGATCGCCAAGGTCGAGGACGGCAACTGGCCGGCCGACGACAACCCGCTCAAGCGTGCCCCGCACACCTTGGCGGATGTCACCAGCCTGTGGGAGCGGCCATACAGCATCGCCGAGGCCGTGACTCCGTCGCAGCACACCCGTGACCACAAATACTGGCCAACGGTGAACCGCGTCGACAACGTCTATGGCGACCGCAACCTGCACTGCGCTTGCGTGCCGGTAGCCGATTACCGCTAAGCCGCAGAACGCTGGATACAACTAGGCCGCCCTCGGGCGGCCTAGTTGTTTGTGCAGTCTTGTACCCTGCAGTTCTGATCGGGCCGTTATTCAGGCTTGAGTTGCAGGCGCGACAACAGGCCAAGCAGCAGCACGTTGAACAGGAGCAGCAGCAGGTTGCCGAACAGGCCGAGCAGCTGCACCACCATGTCTGGCAGCAGCGCGAGAATATTGATTTCGACGAGCGAGAACAGGCGGTCGCTGAACCAGATGAGGTTGATCGCGATCATCAGGATCAGCACGGTTTTCAGCGTGGGAATCGGATTGCCCATGGGGGAACTGTCCTTGTCAGGTGGGTAGGTGTGAGCGCCGAATGGTCTCACGGCTGGTCGTGGTGTGTCAGACCCCGCACACAAATCTGTGCACCTTGGCTGCGCTCAGAACCGTCCGCAGCTTGCCGCACCTATCAGCGGAACCCGAGCGTCATTGCGCCATCACCAAGATGGCTTGGGCCAGTTCCTGGTCGCTGACCTGCAGGTCTGGATGGTCCGCGCGCACTTGGTACATGACCGCTTCCAGGTAAGGACCGCGGATAGTGCCGCCGCTGGCGATAAAGCTACTGGCATCCTCCTGGGCGGCGACGATCAGCTTGTGATCATGTTTGCGGAACGTCAGATAGGTCGAGGCGGTGGTCGCGCCGGAAGAAATCACATCGCGCCAGAAGCCGCTGTCGGCCATGGCCGAACTGGAAGGAAGCACCAGCAAGGTCAAGGAGGCCAGGGTGATAAGGGTGGCGAGGGTCAGTTTGCTACGCATGGAAAGCACTCCTGCAGTAACTCCTTACAAGTAAGACTGCTGGCGCGGGAGGTGGGTTCAGCTGCTGGCTGGATGGCGCTGTCGTCGAGATTGTCCCGCGGCATGCCGTCGAAGCCGTAGGTGGTGAAGCTCCAGTGGCGCATGTGCGGGTACTGGCCCTTGATCACCATCTTGGCGCCGGGCTCGAGGCGAAACCAGGCGGTGGCGAAGGTGTTGTAGTTGTCCGGCAACTGGTTCTCGATGCCATAGCCATCCGGGTCGGTGCTGTAGAAGCCGGGGCGGATCTTCGGCCCGGGAAAGAAGCAGCTCCGCAGCTTGGCGTTGGCCTGGACGTTATCGGCGCGGTGCACATCCATGGTGCGGGCCTGCGGTGTGGGGCCGCCCCATACGGCACCGCCGGCCACCTGATAGGAGCCCGCCGGGTTGCGCGGTGATGAATCGTACTGGGTCAGCTGGCCGAGCCAGAGGTTGCCGGCGAGGCCGAGCAGACCGGCCAGCGCACCGGCACCGAGGGTGAATTTGACCCGCTTGTGCATGCGGATACTCGCAAGTGGAGGGTGCAGTACGCCATCGCAGCGGCGCGTCAGGTGGCGCCGGGCGGTGTGCAGACCGCCCGGCAGGCTCGGCATCTAGGGTTGTTGCGGACAGGTCCAGACGCTCTCGATGATGTTGCGCTGCAGGTAGGTGCCCTTGGGCGCGTACTCGCCCATCACCGCGGCAATCTCGCTGTCTTTTTCCACGCTGTTGACGCCGTGCTTGAAGTCTGGCGCGGCGAGCATATTGCGCAGTTGCACCACGGCCACGTCCGGGTCCTTCACGCCATCGCCGTCATCGGCGATCGGCAGCCAGGCGATGCCACACTCGGTATGGGCCACCCGTGGGCGATCCTTGGCCTTGCTGACCATGATGGTGTAGTAGCCCTGTGGGTCGAGCGGCACGTTTTCATCGTGCACACAGTCGTTGACCCGGGTATTGGCAAAGCCCTGGTTGGAGCACATCGACCAGTAGCGCAGCTCGCCACTGCCCATGCTCTTGTCGCCTCGCACGGTCTTCGGTGTGGTGGGCGCCTTGCCGCGAATCACCAGCACGTCGCCGAAGCGGTTGTTGACGATGGTGCGGATGTACTGGTTATCCAGGTTGGGGAAGAAGCCACCTTCACTGCGCCGGGCATTCGGGTTGATCTTGCCGGTGTAGATGCCGATCAGGCTGTCGCGATCCAGCTGGATGTGCCATTCGGGCGTTTCCTGGGCCGGGTGGGTATCCGGTTTGCCGGGCTGGTTAAGCAGTGCCAGGTACTGCGACTTGGGCATGCCCACCGCCGCGACCGCCAAGCGCGGAAACTGCGCCGCTTTCAGTGCCTTGCAGGCGGCCGGGCCTTCCAGCACGCTGCCATCCTTGAGGGTCAGCACCGGCTCCGGCAGCGGCGTGCCACCGGTGGGGTGCAGGCCCTGGTCGGCGGCATAAATGCGGTACAGCACCACCTGCTGGCCGTTCTTGTTGGTCGGTGCGTGCAGCGGCCGACCCTGGCCGTCCGCCTGCGCCTGGCCGATCACTTCCTGATCGGTCTTGGCTTGATTGAGCAGGTTCAGCCGGTAATCACGCTGCGTGCTGTCGCGCACCGCGCCCGGCAGATAGGGGTTGCTGCTCCCCGCCTCGGGTTTGATCAGGTAGTCGGCCACCGATTCGACCGGCACGCCCTTTTCGTCATAGCTGATAAAGGAGATGTACCGCGAGTGCGGGAACTGCCCCTTGAGCGTCAGGCTGGCGCCTTCCGGGGTGCTGAAGATGGCGGCCCAGTACGCGGTGGCGGAGTCTGGGTAGGCCGCATTGACGTAGGGGTCACCACTCACCGGGCCGTGTGAAAACAGGCAGTTGCGTGGGCCGGGCACGCCGATTTCGGCGTTGCTGGGGCTGGGCTGCGCCGCCAGCGCGGCGATTGGGCTGCTGCCGATCAGCAGGGTGGTGATGAGTGTTTTTAGCTTCATGGGTAGGCCTGCCAAGTGCTGAGCATGGGGAACTCTGTGGTCGGTGGGGCGCGGGCAATCGAGCGGGGCGGCGCCGGTTTCCGGTATTGACCGGTCACCGGCGGACTGCCACCCTCAAGTCACTCGTGCAGTGCCGAGCGCCCATCCGGGTCAGGCTCAATACTCGGGGTTGCGGCAGGGAAAATCCGTCATGTCTTTGACAAAAAACATCACCCATCAACAGGCCCGCTACCTGCCGCTGGTGCAGCGGCTGCTCAGCGACAATCCATTGTTCGCCGGCTGCCGCGAGACGACCCGCGTGGCCTTGCTGCAGGCCGCCCAGGTGCGCACGGTCGGCAAGAGCGAGCGGGTGAGCACCTGTGGCCAGGCCGTGGAGTGCCTGTGCCTGGTGTTGTCCGGCAGCCTCGAAGTCAGCTCGTTGAGTGCCACCGGCAAGCGCTATGTCTGCTGGTATCTCGGCCCTGGTCAGGCATATGGCTGGATTCCGCTGATCGATCGCAAGGGCGCCATCCATGATGTCCGCGCGCATGCCGACAGCCTGCTGCTGGAGCTGCCACGCCAGCCCTTTATGGCGGCCGCGGCGGCCGATCCGGCGCTGATGGAAGCCATCATGCTGGCGTTTTGCGAGCGCTCGCGGACGATTCATGAAGCTCTGGCGGCGGGCGCGCTGCTGAACCTGTCCGGGCGGGTAGCGGACATGCTGTTGCGTTTGCTCGACAGCTTCGGCCAGGCCGATGCGACGGGCGCGCGGATCGGCTTGAAACTGTCCCAGGAGGAGTTTGCCGACATGCTCGGCGTCACCCGGCAGAGCCTCAACCGCGAGCTGAAATTGCTGGAGGCAGAGGGGTTGATCAGCCTGGCCTACTCACATATTCGAGTGCATGACCGCGCGGCCCTGCAGCGCCTGGCCAGGCTGGATTAGTCGGCAGCAAGCTGGCCGCCGCTCGGCTTAGGATCGTAGCCTGAAAAGCGTGCTAGACCGCCGGCCTGCTTACCAGCGATTACGCACTTCTTCGGCAAAACCGGGCAGGTGGCTGAGTTGCAGTACTTGGCCGTTGTCGAGGCTGACGCGGCCACTAAAATGGCCAAACACCTGGTGCTGCTCGCTGGCAATTAGCAGCAGGTTGAGTTTGCTGTTGCGGTCGACCCGCGGCACAAACTCCAGTGCGACGCGGCCGTCGTTGCTGCTGATCTGCCAGGGCTTGGTCCAGTGTTTACGATCGAAATGAAACTCGACCTGATCGAGTTTGTGTGCCCGCCCGCGGTACAGCAGCAGGTTCTCCGAGGCGGGGCTGCGGTCGCTGAAACCGTAGCCGAAGTTGAGCCCGAACGGCTCGCCATCGACAAAGCCCGAGGCTGAGGCCCAGTACCAGGTGTTGCGGTAGGTCCAGACGCCACGGCCCCAGTCGAGCACGCCGAGGTCGCGGACCGGGCTGAGTTGATAATGTTTACCGGCATAGCGAAATTCGCCGCTGACCGCCAGGCAGTTGAACTTACTGTTGTAGTAGAAGGCTTTGCGCTGGCGTGGCCAGGAAGTGGCGATGTTCAGCGACTCTTGCCGGGGCGGCAGGCGAAAGTACAGCTCGCCGTCGATGCCTTGGCCGTGCGGCCCCGGCATCTTTGGGCTGCTAAAGCGCAGCCGGTGCTCGCCGGCAAGCCGCTGAATACTCAGGCTGAGTTTGTCGCTGCGAAAGCGAATCTCGCCGCTTTCGGCGGTTTCCGGAAAGTTCTGCCGGCCCAGCGGCAAGGCTTGCAGGGCGTCAATCTGCCAGCTGCGGCCGCTGGCCAGGTCGACAAAGCACAAGGCATAGAGGCCGGCGTAGCCAAGATTGCTGGCGGTCAGGCAGAAGGCGAATTGCTGCGGCGAAACCACCGCGTAGTAATCCCACTCCTTGATCCGCCAGTTGCTGGCCTGCACCTGGTTGCGCTGATAGTGCCAGTAAGGATGACGGGCCCAGCCGGGTTCGGTCAGCGTGCCGTTGGGTTGCAGAAGCGGCAGGGGAGCGAGAATTTCGTGCTGCATGGGCTGCCTCTTGTTTTTATCTTGGGCATTTTCGGTGGAGCCACTGCGCCACGCTGCTGACCACGTGGCGCAGGTTTTTAGTCGGCGCGTGCGACCTTGAGCAGCACGCCGTCCTGGCCGATTACGCGGATCTGCGTACCCGCTGGCAGGTCTGGGCCGGTCACCAGCCACAGGCTGTCGCCGGCTTTGATCTTGCCGCGGCCGTCGACTATGGCTTCGTGCAGTACAAATTGCCGGCCCTGCAACTCACTGCCGCGCTGGTTCAGGCCCGGTTGATCCGAGGGTTTGGCCGCAGCCCGCTGGCGCCGCCACCAGAACACCGCAGTGAGGATCGACAGGCTGCCGAACAGCAACAGCTGCCAGGCCCAGGGCAGCTCGGGAAACAGGTACAGCAGGGCGCCGACAAGCGCCGCCGCCAGCCCGGTCCAGAGCAGATAGCCGCCGACGCCGAATACTTCGAGGATCAGCAGCACGCTGCCGAACGCCAGCCAGTCCCAGTACGTCAGGTGATACAAGTAGTCCCACATGGCTTAACGCCTCTTCGAATGTCTATGCCCACAGATGGGGCGTAGGGTGGGCTTCAGCCCACCGCCTCTGGCAGAAGCGAATGGGTGGGCTGAAGCCCACCCAACGAGCGGTTCACCCTGCGCTTAGGCCTTCTTGTCGCCGAAGGTGGCTTTGACGATTTCGCCGATGCCGCCGATCGAGCCGATCATCTGGCTGGCTTCCAGCGGCATCAGGATCACCTTGCTGTTGTTGGCACTGGCCAGCTTGCCGAGGGCGTCGATGTATTTTTGCGCGACGAAGTAGTTGACCGCCTGCACGTTACCGGCGGCGATGGCGTCGGAGACCATGCGGGTCGCCTCGGCTTCGGCGGCGGCCGCCCGTTCGCGGGCTTCGGCTTGCAGGAAGGCGGCCTGGCGCTCACCTTCGGCTTCGAGAATCTGCCCCTGCTTCTTGCCTTCGGCGGTCAGAATCGCGGCGGCCCGCAGGCCTTCTGCTTCGAGAATCTGCGCGCGTTTGATCCGCTCGGCTTTCATCTGCCCGGACATGGCGGCCATCAGGTCGGCCGGCGGGCTGATGTCTTTGATCTCGATCCGGGTGATCTTGATGCCCCAGGGCGCGGTGGCTTCGTCGACGGTTTTCAGCAGTTTTTCGTTGATCGCATCGCGTTGGCCGAGCATCGCGTCCAGTTCCATGGAACCGAGCACGGTACGGATATTGGTCATCACCAGGTTGCGGATGGCGTGCTCGAGGTTATTCACCTCGTAGGCGGCCTGGGCCGAGTTGATGATCTGGAAGAAGCAGATGGCGTCGATCTGCACCGTGGCGTTGTCGGCGGTGATCACTTCCTGGGGCGGAATATCCAGCACGCTTTCCATCACGTTGAGCTTGCGGCCGATGCGGTCCATCACCGGCACTATGATGTTCAGGCCCGGTTTCAAGGTGTTGGTGTAGCGGCCGAAGCGCTCCACCGTCCACTCGTAGCCTTGCGGCACGACCTTGAAACCCATGAACAGAATGGCCACTGCGAGGCCGACGAAGAGCAACATGACACTGCCAACTTGCATAACGATTCCTTGTATTGCTGGGGGAGGGATTAACTAAACCGGGTGTTTAGTCGGGTTCTGGACTGAGTGTAAACAGCTTCAGGCGCTGGGCAATGGTCTTGTTACCTTTGCTTACCTAGCCGGCGAGCGCCGTGACCTTACTGCGCACCCGCCTCGAGGGGCGTGCTGGCACAGACCCGGTTGCGTCCGCCTTGCTTGGCCACATACAAATGCCGGTCGGCTTCGTTGATCAGCTGCTCGAGCTGTTGCTGATGTGTGCGCGCCGCCACCCCGAAGCTGCCGCTGAGGCAGACCTGCTGATCGCTGGTCTGCAGGGTGATGGCCTGAATCGCCAGGCGCAGCCGCTCTGCCAGCGCGAGGGCCTCGGCTAAGTCAGTTTCAGGCAGCAGCAGGAGAAACTCTTCACCGCCCCAGCGGGTCGTCAGGTCTCCGGTGCGACAGCTGCGTTCCAGCAGTTTGGCGACGGCCTCCAGGGCCTGATCGCCCAAGTCATGGCCGTACTGATCGTTGAGCCGTTTGAAGTGATCGAGGTCGAGCATGATCAGTGAGAGCGGGCGCTGATTGCGCAGGCTGGTGCTCCACAATGTGGCGGCTTGCTGGTTGAAGCCGCGGCGGTTGAGCAGGCCGGTCAGTGGGTCGTGTTCGGCCAGGCGTTCGGCGTGCAGTTTTTCCGTCTGCTGCTGGCGCACCTTGAGGCTCAGCCCGAGGGCCAGCAGGGTGGCCTGGAGAATGATGCCGATCTTCACGGCGCCGTAATTCCAGCCGGTAAATGGCAAGGCGCCCCACACGGTGAGCGTGGTGATCACCGCGCCGAGCATGCCGCAGAGGGTCGCCGCCTGGTAATAGCGCCCCGCCACACGTCTATGTCGCAGGGGTGTCACGCCCAGCAGGGCCATGCTCACGGTGGCAACCAGACTGAAGCCGAAGGCCAGCAACGCCTCAATCGACTGCTGACCCAGCAGCAGGCTGATCAGCAGCCCGCTGATGCCGATGGCCGCCAGTGCCTTGAGCAGGCGCAGGGCCTTGGGAGCGTTTTGCGCCAGGTCCAGAAAGCTGCTGGCGAAGGCCAGGCCGCTGCAACCGAACAGCACCATACAGATCAGGATGATGTGATTTTGCAGCAGCGGATTGTTTGGCCAGACCCAGGCGAAACCATGGCCCGAGTAAGCGAAGTTGAGCAGGGCAAACAGGCTCAGGTAGATCGAGTAATACAGGTAGCTGCGATCGCGCAGGCCGATAAATAGCATGCTGTTGTAAACGATCAGCGAGAGCAGAAAGCCGTAGATCAGGCCGTAGACGAACTTGTACTCACGGTCGCGGGCGACAAAACTTTGCTCGGACAGCACCTCGATCGGCAGCACCAGCGGATCGGGGCTCTGCGCGCGCAGGTAGAGCTCGCTGCTGCCGCTGGGGATTTGCAGGGGCACCACGTAGCCAATGCCGGGGATCAACTCGGCCGCGCCGGCCAGGGTATCGCCGGATTGCCACTGCTTGAGCAGCTGGCCATCTTGCAACAAGGAAAGTTGCAGGGCGTCGATCCAGGTGGTGCCGGTGACCACCAGTACCGAGACCGGCGCGTTGCTGGCGTTGAGCAGTTGCAGTCGCAGCCAGGTCGGCCGACTGCCGATGCCAAAATTCAGAATCGGGCTCTGGCCCGGCTGGCCTTGACCTTGCTGGAAGCGCGTTTGGGCCTGCTCGACCGTTAGCGGGCCGTCTTCTTCTTGCAGCACCTGGCTGAGCAAGCCTGCGTGGCCGGCGGGCAGCGCGTCGACCTGCAGTGGCTGCGCCCAGGCGCCGCGTGCCAGCCCCAGCAGCAGGCATAGCATGATCAGACGTAGGTAGGGGGCGAGTCGTCGCGGCATGCTTATCGGCTCTGCGGTTTGGGATGGCAACCAGTCAAGTCTAGTCGTGCAGTGGCCCGGCGCTCATGTCTCATGGTGAGAGCCGGGCGCAGCGCTTACTTCTGCTCGCTTTGTGGGGTCACGCGCAGCACTTCTTCGATGGTGGTTAGTCCGGCGGCGACCTTTTGCGCGCCAGATAAACGCAAGCTGCGCATGCCTTCTTTAAAGGCCTGACGGCGCAAGGCGACCAAGTCGGTGTCGGCGCTCAGCAGGGTCTTGATGCCGTCATTCAGCAGCATGATTTCATACACCCCGGCACGGCCACGGTAGCCGGTGTCGCGGCATTCCAGGCAACCCACGGCCTTGTGCGCGCCGGTGGGCAGCGGGGCGCTCCAGGGCTTGGTCAGGCTCTGCCAGTCGTCTTCCGCCAGTTCAATTGGCGCTTTGCAGTGCGGGCACAGGGTACGTACCAGGCGCTGGGCCATCACCCCGAGCAGGGTGGCTTTGAGCAGGTAATGCGGCACGCCGAGTTCCAGCAGGCGGGTGATGGCGCTGGGTGCGTCGTTGGTGTGCAGGGTGGACAATACCAGGTGGCCGGTCAGCGCCGCTTGGATCGCCATCTCGGCGGTTTCCAGGTCGCGGATCTCGCCGATCATGATGATGTCTGGGTCTTGGCGCATCAGGGCGCGCACGCCGCTGGCGAAGGTCAGGTCGATATTGCTCTGCACCTGCATCTGGTTAAACGCCGGCTCCACCATCTCGATCGGGTCTTCGATGGTGCACAGGTTCACCTCGCTGGTGGCCAGGTGTTTGAGTGTGGTGTAGAGGGTGGTGGTTTTGCCCGAGCCGGTCGGGCCGGTGACCAGGATGATGCCGTTGGGCTGCTCGGTCATCTGCTGCCAGCGGCGCAGGTCGTCCGGGGAGAAACCCAGCTGGTCGAAGCTCTTCAGCAGCACTTCCGGGTCGAAGATCCGCATCACCATCTTCTCGCCGAAGGCGGTCGGCAGGGTCGACAGGCGCAGCTCGACTTCGCCGCCATCCGGGATCTTGGTCTTGACCCGGCCGTCCTGGGGTTTGCGCTTCTCGGCGATGTTCATCCGCCCCAGGGATTTCAGCCGGCTGACGATGGCCATGGTCACTTGCGGCGGGAATTGATAGACGTTGTGCAGCACGCCGTCGATGCGAAAGCGCACCGTGCCTTGCTCGCGGCGGGGCTCGATATGAATATCGCTGGCCCGTTGCTGAAAGGCGTACTGGAATAGCCAGTCGACGATATTGACGATGTGCGCGTCGTTGGCGTCCGGCTCCTGATCGCTGGCGCCGAGTTTCAGCAGTTGCTCGAAGTTGCCGAAGTTACTGAGTTTCTGGTCGGTGCTGTTGGCGCCGGTGACCGATTTGGCCAGGCGGAAAAACTCGATGGTGAAGCGCTGAATATCGGTCGGGTTGGCCACCACCCGTTTGATCGGGCGCTTGAGCACATGGGCCAGGTTGGCTTCCCAGCCGTGCATAAAGGGTTGCGCGCTGGCGATGGTGACTGCGTCTTTGTCGGCGGCCACGGCGAGAATCTTGTGCCGCTGGGCGAAGGCGTAAGACATCAGTGGGGTCACGGCGGCCACGTCGATTTTCAGCGGGTCAATGCGCAGATAGGGCTGGCCGGCCAGTCCAGCGAGCCAGACGGTGAGGCTTTCCAGGTCGAGTTTCTTGCCTGGGCGCAGCAGGTCATCGACTTGCTGGCTGGCGATAAACTCCAGCGGATGCTGCTGGTTATTCACCGCGCTGCGGCGAATGTTCAGGCATTGCTCGGCGGTTTCTTGATTGATGCGGCTTTGGCTCACCAGCTCGCGCAACAGGTCGTTGAGATCCAGCAAACGATCCGGGGCGGACGAGGGGTTGGCAGACATGGGGCATCCTTGAGGTCGTGGCGACAAACAGCAAATTTACCGGGTTTGCCATTCGTAGGGTGGGCTTTAGCCCGCCGGGTTTTTGACTCTAACAAGTGGTGGGCTAAAGCCCACCCTACCGCCCATGGGAGCGATAGTGCGATACCGTCAGCCCTGAGCTTATTTCATCAGCAGTTTCCACGCCTTGAGCGTCTGCACAGTTTGCGCCTGGGCGCAGCGCTCGGCCAACAGCTCGGGGTTCAACTCAGGGCTGAGTGGGCGGTTGGCCAGCTCATTGAGTTTGCACAGTTCACCGTACAGGCGGTCGACTTCCGGCACGTCCAGCACGCTGCGGGCCAGGTGCAGCCAGGTCAGCAGGCGTTCGATGCGCGGCAGTTGCTCGGCCAAGTCTTCCGGCTGCTGCTGGTAACGCTTGAGCTGTAGCGCTACGCCTTCGTCTTTGAGCAGGGTCGGCAGCCAGTTGCCCAGGGGCGCGGCGCCTTGGCGGTTGCCACGGTTGTTGCGCTCGGCGGCCCAGCTGCGGGCCAGCAGCCAGCGTGAGGCGTGCAGTGAGAACTGACCCCAGCGGGCGTCGTTCAACTCCTCGGCAAATTGCGCTGGTGCGGCTTGGCGCACGGCATCGTCGAGCTGGCCGGCCAGGGCGCGCGGGCGCCAGTCGGCGAGCAAGGCATCCAGGCGGCTGCGCAGCTCATGGCTGGCCACCCGCGGCGCGGCCTGGCCGAGGCTGCCGAGCAGGGCGCGCAGTTCGACCAGCTGCTCGACCCAGTCGAGCAGCAAACGCCAGTGACCATTGAAACGGTATTGCTCGGCCAAGCGCTGGCTGCTGCCCAGCAGGTGCCAGGCCAGGGCGGCGAAGGCGTCGTCCAGGGCCATTTCGGCGTTCAGCTCCGGCACGGGCAGGCTGAGTGAGTAGCTGTTGGCATCGAACAGGCGATAACCGCGCTCGGCCTTGCTGATGTCGCACGGCATCAGAGCCAGGTCGGCGGCCAACTCGGCGGCCAGCTCCAACAGGGCGGAGGGTTCGCCTTGGCGCAGCTCCAGTTCCAGCTCGCAGATTTCTTCGCTGTGTTTGCCAGCGATGACTTTACCGAGATCCAGCGCCGCCTCGATTACCACCTTGGCCTTGCCGCGGCCCCAGGCGATTTCGGCGCGTTCGCGGACAAAGTCGGTGCTGAAGATGGCGCTTAGTTGCTTCTTGTCCAGCGTGGCCAGGCTGGCTGGCCAGCAGTCGCCGTCGAGTTTTTTCGGGTCGAGCTTGGCTTTGCTCAAGGCCCAGTCGTACTCGTTGCGCTCCGACAGGCCGGCGATGCTCTGGCCGCGGGTTTTCAGGGTTTGGATAAACTCGTCGCCATCGCGGCGAATGCGCAGCGCCACCTTGGCCTGCGCCAGCTCGCGGCTGGGGGTGTCGAAATACTGATTGAACAGCTCGCGCCGCTCCCAGCCGCTCTTGTTGCGCTTTTTCAGCAGCGGGTGCTCACGCAGTGCGATCAGGGTTTCACGACTGACGCGCAACTTGATTTCGGTTTCTTTTTGCATGAGCTGGGTGTCCAAACGCGAATAACAGGGCGCAGCTTGATTGGGCTGCTTGAACCCTGCAGTGTACAGGACAAGCGGGGCGCCTGCCGGGCCGCCGGCGATAGCGCCGGCCTGGCAGATCACTCTATGATTGAGCCCTACCCCGGAGCCCACCGATGCCTATCCCCTCTCTGCAAGACCAATTCGCCGCGCTGATTGCCGCGCCTTCGGTGAGTTGCACCCAGCCGGCCTGGGATCAGTCCAACTTGCCGGTGATCGAGTTGCTGGCCAGCTGGCTGGGCGACCTGGGGTTTAACTGTGAGGTGCAGACCATCAGCCCCGGCAAGGCCAACCTGCTCGCCACCTACGGCAGCGGCCCCGGCGGCTTGGTGCTGGCCGGCCATAGCGATACGGTGCCCTTCGACGCGGCGCTGTGGCAGAGCGATCCGCTTAAGTTGACCGAGGTGGGCGACCGTTGGGTGGGTCTCGGTGTCTGCGACATGAAGGGTTTTTTCCCGCTGGTGATCGAGGCGGTGCGTGGCCTGCTCGATCAACCCTTTCAGCAGCCGCTGCTGATTCTGGCCACCTGCGATGAAGAAAGCTCGATGTCCGGCGCCCGCGCTTTGGCTGAGGCTGGCCGACCGCTGGGCCGCGCCGCGGTGATCGGCGAGCCGACCGGGCTCAAACCGATTCGCCTGCACAAAGGCGTGATGATGGAGCGCATCGACATCCTCGGTCAGAGCGGCCACTCCTCCGATCCGAGCCTCGGTCATAACGCGCTGGAGGCCATGCACGCGGCGATTGCCGAGCTGCTGGTGCTGCGCCAGCAATGGCAGCTGGAGTATCGCAATCCGCTGTTCAATGTGCCGCAACCCACCCTGAATCTGGGTTGCATCCACGGCGGCGATAATCCCAACCGGATCTGTGGTCAGTGCTCCCTGGAGTTTGACCTGCGGCCATTGCCGGGCATGGACCCGGAGGTACTGCGGGCGGCGATCCGGCAGAAGTTGCAGCCGCTGGCCGAGCAGCGTCAGGTGCGTATCGACTACGGGCCGATCTTCCCCGGCGTACCGCCGTTTGAGCAGGCCGCCGACTCTGAGTTGGTGCGTTTGGCCGAGCGACTGACAGGTCAGGCCGCCGATGCGGTAGCCTTTGGCACCGAAGCGCCGTATCTTCAGCAGCTCGGTTGCGAAACCCTGATTTTGGGCCCTGGCGACATCGCCTGCGCCCATCAGCCCAACGAGTTTCTCGAGTTGGCGCGGATCGCACCGACGGTGCGGATTTTGCGCCAGTTGATCCAACATTATTGCCTGCAGCCCGCCGCCTAACGCGGGCTTCATGACCACCCATAGCAAAGGAGCCTGAACGTGTTGCAGCCCCAACTTCGACGATAAAGCGCGGTCCCTTCATCGCCCTGAACTTGGTACAGGCGCTATAGCGGTGCCTTTTATTTGCATCACACAGGCTCATTTACCATGCCCGATTACGTTACCTGGCTGCGCCACGCCTCGCCCTATATCAACGCCCACCGCGACTGCACCTTTGTGGTGATGCTGCCTGGTGAAGGGGTGGCCGATGCCAACTTTGGCAATATCGTCCACGACCTGGTGCTGCTGCACAGCCTCGGCGTGCGGCTGGTGCTGGTGCACGGCTCGCGCCCGCAAATCGAAACCCGCCTGGCTGCCCGCGGCCTGACGCCGCGTTTTCACCGTAACCTGCGGATCACCGATGCGCCGACCCTGGAGTGCGTGATCGACGCCGTCGGGCAGATGCGCATCGCCATCGAGGCGCGGTTGTCGATGGACATGGCCGCCTCGCCGATGCAGGGCTCGCGCTTGCGGGTCAGCGGCGGCAACTTTGTCACCGCGCGGCCGATTGGCGTGCTGGATGGCGTCGATTATCACCACACCGGCGAAGTGCGGCGGGTCGATCGCAAGGGCATCAATCGCCTGTTGGATGAGCGCAGCATCGTGCTGTTGTCGTCCCTGGGTTATTCGCCGACCGGGGAGATTTTCAACCTGGCCTGCGAGGACGTGGCCATGCGCGCGGCCATCGATCTGCAGGCCGACAAGCTGTTGCTGTTTAGCAGCGAGCGCGGCCTGCTGGATGACGCCGGCACGCTGATCCGTGAGCTGCGTCCGCAACAGGTGCCGGCCCATCTGGCCCGGTTGGGCAATGACTATCAGGCCGAGTTGCTGGACGCCGCAGCGCAAGCCTGTCGGGCCGGTGTGGCCCGCAGCCATATCGTCAGCTACAGCGCCGATGGTGCACTGCTGACCGAGCTGTTCACCCGCGACGGTGGCGGCACCCTGGTCAGCCAGGAGCAGTTCGAGCAATTGCGCGAAGCCACCATCGAGGATGTCGGCGGTTTGATCGAGCTGATCAGTCCGCTGGAAGAGCAGGGCATTCTGGTGCGTCGCTCCCGTGAAGTGTTGGAGCGCGAGATCGAGCAGTTCAGCATTGTCGAGCGGGACGGGCTGATCATCGCCTGCGCGGCGCTCTATCCGATCGCCGATTCAGCGGCTGGCGAGCTGGCCTGTCTGGCGGTCAACCCGGAGTACCGGCATGGCGGGCGTGGCGATGAGCTGCTCGAGCGGATTGAGGAGCGCGCCCGGGCGCAGGGATTGCAGACGCTGTTTGTACTGACCACCCGCACCGCCCACTGGTTTCGCGAGCGCGGCTTTCAGCCCAGCGGCGTCGAACGACTGCCGGCCGCGCGGGCCTCGCTGTACAACAACCAGCGTAATTCCAAGGTGTTTGAGAAGGCGCTGTAGCAGACAGTGCGAAAACTACTGCGCTCGGTTATGCGGCGTTAAAAACAGGCTCGGACAGCGGGCTTGCCCGCTGAACGCACTTCAGTGCGGCCCGGAGGGCGAGCGAAGCGAGTACTGCTCATTTACAACCCGTAAACTCGGCTTTGGCATCCTGCGTCGCCCTACCTCCTGCATCCATGCAGTCGCCCGCGTCCTCGCCTGTTTTGACTGCGCTTCGCTTGCCCTGCGGGTCAACCTTCGGTTGTTACTTCGCTTCGCTGCGTTGCGCCTTGCCTAACCTTCGCTCGCTACGTTTTCACACCGCCTGCTGGGGCTGTCTCGGGTTTGTAGGGTGGGCAACCGCGAAGCGTTGCCCACCAGCGCACAGCCGTGGGCGATGGCGTTGCGATTTAGGCGCTTTTTTGCAGATACAGTTTGAACTGCTCTTCTCCATCGACCCAGCCGGCTTCCCAGGCGGCCGCCAATACGTCGGCCGCGTAGGGCTGTAGCTGCAGCGGTTGGCCGGTCAGGCCGGCCATGTAACCTTGCTGGTAAGCCTTGTTAAGGCTGTCCAAACTCCAGTCTTGGTCTGCATCGGGGAGCGCGGAAGGCGCCATGTGGAGGGCTCGCAGTGATAGTTCACTGCCTATGCTAGCTGCCTTGGCGGGGCAAACCGAGCGGTGGTTGGGTGAATGCCGAGTATGTTTGCGCATTTGTGACGGGCTCGACGACTGCGCCAGCTAGCCGCGCCTTTGGCGGGTTACGCCACTACGTGGCTAACCCGCCCTACACCTGCAAGATGCTCGCTTGATAGGCCGCCACGAAGTCTTCGAAGCTGCCGGCCGGCTCGCCTTCCATCCGCGCCTGGGCGGCCAGCGACTCGTTGACGCTGGCGCTAAACGCCGCTTGCTCGGCGGCGCTCAACGGCTGGCTGCGCAAATACTCGGCATGCACGCGGCTCTGGCGCAAGGAGAACTGGGCAAAGCTTTCGCCGTGTTCGCGCAGCTTGGCCAGCACTTGGGCCGAGGGCGTCAGGCTCGGGTCGGCAACCTTGGCCCGTTGCTGCGCCAGGCTGTCGGCATGGGCCTGCCCGCCATAACCCTGATCGAGCAGCGCCGCCACCGGCTGAATGCTGTCGAGCAGTTGCTGCGCCAAGAGCTTCAACTCAATCGGCTGACCCTGGTGTTGCAAATGCAGGCCGGGGCGTCGGCCTTCCTTGACCACTTTGAGGAAGTTACCGGTGGCGGCGTGGCATTCCTCGCTGCTCAGCAGCGGGCTGTCCTGCAGGGCACAGAACAGCAGGAAGGCATCGAGAAAGCGCGCCTCGACCAGGTCGATACCCAGCGGCAGGAAAGGGTTGATGTCCAGGCAGCGGGCCTCGACGTATTGCACGCCACGGGCCACCAGCGCCTGAATCGGCCGCTCGCCCGTGTCGGTGACCCGCTTGGGGCGGATGCTCGAGTAGTACTCGTTTTCGATCTGCAGCACGTTGGTGTTGAGCTGCAACCACTGGCCATCTTTCTGCGTGCCGATCTCGGCGTAGGCCGGGTAGGGCGTGGCCACGGCTTGGCGCAGGCTGTGGATATAGCTGTTGAGGTCGTTGTAGCAGGGCGTCAGGCCGCTCTGGGCGCTGCTTTGGTAGCCCAGGTCGCTCATCCGCAAGCTGGTGGCATAGGGCAGGTACAGGGTGTCGGCATCCAGCTGTTGCAACTGGTGCGGGCGGCCGCGCAGGAAACCGGCATCCAGGGCCGGCGAGGCGCCGAACAGGTACATCAGCAGCCAGCTGTAACGGCGAAAATTACGGATCAGGCCGATATAGCGCGCCGACTGATAGTCGCGGGCACTTTGCTGGTCGCCATCCAGGCTTTGCAGCAGCGGCCAAATGGCTTCGGGCAGCGAGAAGTTGTAATGAATGCCGGCGATGCATTGCATGCTCTTGCCGTAGCGCAGGGCCAAGCCTTGGCGATACACATACTTGAGTTTGCCGATATTCGAGCTGCCATAGCGGGCGATCGGGATCTGCTCCTCGCTCGGCAGCGGGCAGGGCATCGACGGGCTCCACAGCAGCTCATCGCCCAGCTGGCTGTAGGCTGCGCGGTGAATCTGCTCGAGATCCGCCAGGGTTTGCGCGGCATCCGGTTCGGCCGGGGTGATGAACTCCAGCAGCGACTCGGAATAGTCGGTGGTGATCTGCGCATGGGTCAGGGCCGAACCCAGGGCTTGCGGGTGCGGCGTGAGGGCCAGCTGGCCGGCCGCATCGACTCGCAGGCATTCGCGCTCAATGCCGTGCAGGCATTGGTTGAGCAGTGGCAGGTTGGCAGGTTCGGCTAAAAGGCCTAAGCGACGGGGCAGCAGAGAGTTCAAAATGCGATTCCTTGAAGGCAGCCCTTCACACGTCAGTCGCCCCAATATGGGGACGCCACGGCCGCTGTACAAGGGCCAAGAGGTAACCGCAGTTATCGCCGGCCGCTGTGACGCGGGCGCTCAGCGGTTTGCCGTGCGGGTTTTAGCCAAGCCTAGCGCACCAGCATTAAGGTTACTTGCTTGGCTGCGACAGGCATGTAGGCCGTACTCGCCATGCACATTGCTGGACTCTTCGCTGCGCTTGGGAGTCCAGCCAAGGCACCGCTGGTTACTTCTTCTTCATCTGTTTGGCGCCGGCAAACAGGGCGGCCATGCCGGCATTGGCGGGGGCGGGTTTGTCCTGGCTGGAGTGCCGTTCGGTGCGTGGGGCGTTGCCCTTGTTGCCGCCGCGCGGGCCTTCGACTTTCTCGCCGGGGGTGTCGCCCATGCGCATGCTCAGGGCCACGCGGTTACGCGGGATGTCCACTTCCATGACCTTGACCCGCACTATGTCGCCGGCCTTGACCACTTCGTAAGGGTCTTTGACGAACTTCTCCGACAGCGCCGAGATATGCACCAGACCGTCCTGATGCACGCCAATGTCGACGAAGGCGCCGAAGTTGGTCACGTTGGTGACCACGCCTTCCAGCTGCATGCCGAGCTGCAAGTCTTTTAGGGTTTCGACGCCCTCCTGGAACTCGGCGGTCTTGAACTCGGGGCGCGGGTCGCGGCCGGGTTTTTCCAGCTCCAGCAGGATGTCACTGATGGTGGTCAGACCAAATTTCTCGTCGATGTACTGCTTGGGGTCGAGGCGCTTGAGGGTGCTGCTGTCGCCGATAAGCGAGCGAATATCGCGGCCGGTATCCAGGGCGATGCGTTGCACCAATGAATAGGTTTCCGGGTGCACCGCCGAGGCGTCCAGCGGGTTGTCGCCATTCATCACGCGCAGAAAACCGGCGGCCTGCTCGAAGGTCTTGTCGCCCAGACGCGGCACTTTCAGCAAGGCTGCGCGGGTTTTAAAGGCACCGTTAGTATCGCGGTGGTTGACGATATTTTGCGCCAGGGTGCTGTTCAGGCCGGAGATCCGCGCCAGCAGGGCCACCGAGGCGGTGTTGACGTCGACGCCGACGGCGTTCACGCAGTCTTCCACCACCGCATCCAGGCCTCGCGCCAACTTGAGCTGGGAAACGTCATGCTGATACTGGCCGACGCCGATGGATTTCGGGTCGATCTTCACCAGTTCGGCCAGTGGGTCTTGCAGGCGCCGGGCAATCGACACGGCACCGCGCAGGGTCACGTCCAGATCGGGGAATTCTTTGGCGGCCAGTTCCGAGGCGGAGTACACCGAGGCGCCGGCCTCGGAAACCATGACCTTGGTCAGCTTCAGACTCGGTAGCTGCTTGATCAGGTCGGCGGCCAGTTTGTCGGTCTCGCGGCTGGCGGTGCCGTTGCCGATCGAAATCAGGTCGACCTTATGCTTGGCGCACAGCTTGGCGAGGGTCGCCAGGGTGCCATCCCAGTCGTTGCGCGGGGCGTGGGGGTAGACGGTGGCGGTGTCCAGCACCTTGCCGGTGGCATCCACCACCGCCACTTTGCAGCCGGTGCGCAGGCCTGGATCGAGGGCCAGGGTCGCCCGTGGGCCGGCCGGTGCAGCCAGCAGCAGGTCGTGCAGGTTACGGGCGAAGACCATGATGGCTTCGTCTTCGGCGCCTTCGCGCAGTTCGCCGAACAAGTCGGTTTCCAGGTGGGTGTAGAGCTTGACCTTCCAGGTCCAGCGCACCACCTCGGCCAGCCATTTATCGGCCGGGCGGTTTTGATTAGTGATGCCGAAACGCTCGGCAATCATGCCTTCGCCCGGATGCATGCTGCCCGGTAACTCGTCGCCGACCTTCAGGCCGGCGCTGAGGAAGCCTTCGTTGCGTCCGCGAAAAATCGCCAGGGCGCGGTGCGAGGGCACGCTCTTGAAGCGTTCATCGTGCTCGAAATAGTCGCGAAACTTCGCCCCTTCTTCTTCCTTGCCTGCCACCAAGCGGGCGCTGAGGGTGGCTTCCTGCTTGAGGAAGCTGCGCAGGTTGGTCAGCAAGGTGGCGTCTTCGGCGAAACGCTCCATGAGGATGTACTTGGCGCCTTCGAGCACGGCCTTGAGGTCGGCGAAGCCTTTCTCTGCGTCGATAAAGCGTGCGGCTTCGGTTTCAGGATTGCGGCTCGGGTCGTTGAACAAGCCATCGGCCAACTCGCCGAGACCGGCTTCCAGGGCGATCTGGCCCTTGGTGCGGCGCTTTTGCTTGTAGGGCAAATACAAGTCTTCGAGACGGGTTTTGGTGTCGGCCAGGTTGATCTCGCGGGCCAGCTCCGGGGTCAGCTTGCCTTGCTCATTGATGCTGGCGAGGATGCTGGCGCGCCGGTCGTCCAGCTCGCGCAGGTAGCGCAGGCGTTCTTCCAGATTACGCAGCTGGGTATCGTCGAGGCTGCCGGTGACTTCTTTGCGGTAGCGCGAGATAAAGGGCACGGTCGAACCTTCATCGAGCAGGGCCACGGCGGCGGCCACTTGCTGCGGACGTACGCCAAGCTCTGCGGCGATACGGTTGTTGATGCTGTCCATGACTTTACCTACTTAACGAAATAAGCGCTGGCCGAAGCCGCTGAAAAGGCCGGCATTATACCCAGCAAGCGCTCAATCGGCGCGTCCCGGCCGGCGCAGGACAAATCTGCTAACAATGGTGGCGATACGCCCACGTACGGGCTGCGCCATAATGCCGGGCATTAGCCAAGGAGCCGCCATGACCTCTGAATCGAAAACCAGCAACGCCGACGAAGGCGAAAAAATTCTGATCGTCGATGACGATCCGGGTTTGCGCCGTTTGCTCGAGCGCTTTTTGACCGAGCAGGGTTATCGCGTCAAGGCCGTGGAAAACACCGAACAGATGGACCGGGTGCTGAGCCGCGAGCTGTTTCAGCTGCTGGTGCTTGACCTGATGCTGCCCGGCGAAGATGGCCTCAGCGCGTGCAAACGCCTGCGTGAGGCGAATAACCAGATGCCGATCATCATGCTCACCGCCAAGGGCGATGAGGGCAGCCGGATTCAGGGCCTGGAGCTGGGCGCCGACGATTATCTGGGCAAACCTTTTAACCCCCGTGAGCTGCTGGCGCGGATCAAAGCCGTGCTGCGCCGCCAGGCGCCGGTGGTGCCGGGCGCGCCGGGCAGCGAGGATGAAACCGTCAGCTTCGGTGAATATCAGCTGTTCCTCGCCACCCGCGAGCTGAAGAAGGGCGATGAAGTCCATATGCTCACCACCGGCGAATTCGCCGTGCTCAAAGCCCTGGTGCAGCACGCCCGCGAGCCGCTGACCCGGGACAAACTGATGAACCTGGCCCGGGGCCGCGAGTGGGACGCCCTGGAGCGTTCCATCGACGTGCAGATCTCCCGACTGCGGCGAATGATCGAGCCCGACCCGTCCAAGCCGCGCTATATCCAGACGGTCTGGGGGGTGGGTTACGTGTTTGTGCCGGACGGTAAGTAAAAGCCTATGTGTCCATTAAGTGTTGCGGGCGATGGGCTTTGCGTAGGGTGGGCTTTAGCCCACCAAGATTGCGCCGCTCAGAAGCGGTGGGCTGAAGCCCACCCTACACAAACGGTGTTCTACCGACAGCTCAGACTCAACCGATGAAAACCCCACTGTGGTTCCCGCAAAGCTTCTTCGCCCGCACCCTTTGGTTGGTGTTGGGCGTGGTGCTGTTTTCCAAGGCCCTGACCCTGGTTTATCTGATGATGAACGAGGACATGCTGGTCGATCGCCAGTACAGCCACGGCACCGCGCTGACGGTGCGCGGTTATTGGGCGGTCGATGAGCAGGCGCGGGTGGCCATTGCCAAAGCCTCGGGATTGCGCGTGGCGCCGATTGAAAGCGTGCCGGTCGGTGAACAGCATTGGCCCTACAGCAGTGTGTTCGAGCGGCAAATGCAGGCGGAGTTGGGCGCCGATACCGAGGTGCGGGTGCGCGTGCAGCACCCACCGGCGCTGTGGGTGCGCGCACCCAGCCTGGGCCCGGATTGGCTGATCGTGCCGCTGTATCCGCACCCACTGCGCGGGCAGCGGATCTGGAGCGTACTCGGCTGGTTCTTGGCCATTGGTGTGCTCTCCACGGGGGCGGCCTGGATTTTCGTCCGCCAGCTCAGCGCGCCGCTCAAGCGCCTGGTGTTTGCCGCCCGCCAGCTCGGTCAGGGCCGCAGTGTGCGGCTGCCGGAAAGCGACACCCCGAGTGAAATTGCCGAGGTCTACCGGGCCTTTAATCAGATGGCCGAAGACGTCGAGCAGGGCGCCCGCGAGCGCGAACTGATGCTCGCCGGGGTCTCCCATGACCTGCGCACACCCTTGACGCGCCTGCGCCTGTCGCTGGAGTTGCTCAACAGCGATGCCGAGCTGACCGACGACATGGTGCGCGATATCGAGGACATGGACGCCATTCTCGAGCAGTTTCTGGCCTTTATCCGCGATGGCCGCGATGAGGCGTTGGAGCAAGTGGATCTCGGTGCACTGATCCAGGATCTGGTGGCGCCCTACAACCAGGCCAAAGAACAGGTGCGCCTGTGCCTGGAGAGCATGCCGGCGCTGCCCTTGCGACGGGTGTCGATCAAGCGGCTGCTGACCAATCTGATCGAAAACGCCCTGCGTTACGGCACCGATGGCGTCGAAGTGGCCGCCTATGTGACCGGCAGCTGTGGCGCGCCCTATGTGGTACTGAGCGTGCTGGATCGTGGCGTCGGGATCGATCCGGCGGAGCTGGCGCAGTTGTTTAACCCCTTTATTCGTGGCGACAAGGCCCGCGGCGGCAAAGGCGCGGGCCTCGGTTTGGCGATTGTGAAGCGGATTGCCGCGCTGCACGGCGGCAGTGTCGAGTTGCTCAATCGCTCGGGCGGCGGCGTCGAGGCGCGGGTTTGCCTGCCGATCGGGCTGATGCTGCCGCGCAACGCGGTGTAATCCGGCCAGTCCGTGTGCCTAAGCCGCGGACAAGCGACATAGGGCATCTGCAACGCGTTTAGACGGCAAGTCGAGCGCGGCTGAACTACGCTCAGGACGCGTATTGAGGCGAGGTATCTATGCCCGCAGCAGCTTGGCGTTTGCCAACATGGACTTGGTGGCTTGCGCTGCCGCTGCTTCATGTGGCGACTTGGTTATCCTTATCCAGCCAGTACCTTGGCGGTATTGCCCTGGGTTATCTGCCATTTGGGCTGGGTTTGGTGCTGAGCCTGTGGTGGGGGCCGCGGGTCTTGCCGGCGCTGTATCTGAATGCGCTGTTGAGCATTCCGCTGTGGGGGCTCGACTGGCACTGGGCGCCACTCTACGCCGTGCCAGAAACGCTTTGTGTGGCCTTGGCTTGGTGGCTGCTGTGGCGGCGGCCCTTTGATGCTGCCCTGGCCAATTTTACCCCCTTGCTGCGGTTGATCTTGCTCGGTGTGTTGTTGCCCCTGTTGTTAATGGCGTTGACCGTGCAGGGCAATCTGCTGCTGCTTGGGCGTATTGCCTGGGGCGACTTGCCGGCGGCGGTGTTAGCTCAATGGTTGGTCGACAGCCTGACCACTCTGGGCCTGAGCGTGACCTTGCTGGTTTACCTCACTCCCTTCTTACGCCAGCGCGGCTGGTGTCGGGTGCCGGTGGATCTGCCGGAGGGGGCGGCGCCGTGCGCCGCGCCACCCTGGCTGTTACTGCTGGTGTTACTGGGCGTTTTACCCTTGCTGTTGAGCCTGCTGCCACCGTTGTTGGCGCTGCCGCTGGTGGCTTGCGTGATGCTGCTGCTGGCCCTGCGTTGGGGTTTTAGTGGCGCGGTGTTTGGGGCTGGCCTGACCACGCTGCTGGCCATAGTGCTGCCAGCCTTGCAGGAGGTTCATGCGGTTGATGCCTGGCTCGACCCGCAGCGCACCGGGCTGCACCTGAGCGCGCTGTTATTGCTTTGCGCCACCTTACTGGTTGGTCGCAGTCTGAGCGATTTACGTCAGGCCTTGGCCCGCAGTGCGCAGATGCAGCAACAGTTGGCGTTGGCCAATTCGGTGCTGGAGGCTTGCCCGCTGGGGATCAGCATCGCCGATGCACGGCAGAGCGATTTCCCGTTGATTTACTGCAATCCGGCCTTTGAACGGATCAGTGGTTACCCCGCCAGCGAGATGCTCGGGCGCAACTGTCGCCTGCTGCAGGGCCAGGCGCCGCGGCAAGCGGCGCTGGCAGTGGTGCGGGCGGCCTTGCAGCGCGGCGAGTCGTGCCGGGTGGTGCTGCGTAATTATCGCAAAGACGGTCGCGCATTCTGGAATGAGTTGAGTCTGACGCCCATGCACGACGCCCTGGGCATTAGTCATTACATCGGCATGCAGCATGATGTCAGCGACCGCGAGCGGCAAACCGGCGAGTTGCACAAGCAGCGCGAGGAGTTGCTGCGGCAAGCGCATTTACTCGCGCAAACTGAGGCGATTGCCGATATCGGCGGCTGGGTGCTGAACTTTCCGGGATACGACATGTTCTGGAGTGAGGGAACTTTCCGCCTCTATGAACTGGACTCGAGTGGCCCGACACCCGGCTTCAATCAGGCCCTGAGTTATTTCGATGCCGAGGGCCGGGCGCGCATCGAGGCCACTTTGGCGAGCCTCTTGCAGTCGCCGCAACCGTTTGACCTCGAAGCGTACCTGCTGGGCGCGCGTGGCACTCCACGCTGGTTGCGGATCAAGGGCTTTTGCGAGCTGAAAGACCAGCAGCTGGTGCGTATTTACGGGGCCATTCAGGATATTTCGGCGCGCAAACTGGCGCAAAAACAACTGCACGAGCGCGATGAATGGCTGCGCCTGTTCTTCGACGCGCCGCTGATCGGTATGGCCATGATCGGCCCGCAGGGGCAGTGGTTGCAGGTCAACAACAAGCTCTGTCAGATCCTTGAGCGTAGCGCCGAAACCTTGCGCCAAAGCAGTTGGGCGGCGATCACCCATGCCGATGACCTGCTCCTTGAAATGCCCTTGTTTGAGGCGGTGCGGGCCGGTGAGCGGGATGACTACGAGTTGGATAAACGCTTTGTGCGCTGCGATGCCAGCAGCGTTTATGTGCGCTTGAGCCTGCGCGCCGTGCGCAACTCGGCGGGTGCGCTGGAGGCCTGCCTGGCATTGATCGAAGACATCAGTGCACGGCATGAGGCCGAGGCGCGTTATCAGATTTTGGTCGAGCACGCCCCCGAGGCGATTCTGCTGTTTGATACCGAGCGCGGGATCATCGAGGTCAATGACAATGCCGTGCGGTTATTCGGTGTCCCACGCGAGCAACTGCTGGGCACTATGCCGACCCAGTATTGCCCCCCTGTGCAGGCCAACGGGCAGTCGTCGCGCCGCCTGGCACACAACTATGCCAAGGCCGCGTTGGCCGGTGCGGTGCCGGTGTTTGATTGGTTGCTGCGTGACGCCGGCGGGCGCATCCGGCCCTGTGAAGTGAGCCTGGTGCGCTTGCCGAGTCAGCAGCGTCCGCTGATTCGCCTGAGCGTTACCGATATTTCCGAGCGCCAGCGTTACCAGAAAGAGATCGAGCGGCTGGCTTTTAGCGACGAGCTCACCGGGCTGCCGAATCGCCGTCTACTGTCGGATCGTTTGCAGCACGCCATCGCCCGCGAGCAGCGGGAGCGGCGCTTTGGCGCCTTGCTGTTTATCGACTTGGATCACTTTAAAACCGTCAACGACAGCCTCGGCCACCCGGTGGGCGACACCTTGCTGCGCGAGGTCAGCGCCCGTTTGGCTGCCTGCCTGCGCACCGAAGACACCCTGGCGCGGATCGGTGGCGATGAATTTGTGGTGTTGCTCGAGGCCCTGGCCGACAACCTGGAAGGCGCCGCCGAACGGGCCGCCGAGGTAGGCGAGAAGCTGCTCGAGTGCCTGTTGGGCAGTTATCTGATCGACGGCCACGAACTGTCGATCAGTGCCAGCATCGGCATCAGCCTGCATCCGCTACCGGGTCAGGCCGCGGCGGATGCGCTCAAGCAAGCCGACACCGCCATGTATCAGGCCAAGCAGGGCGGTCGCAATGGCCTGCACTTTTTTGCCCAAGAGATGCAGGCGGCCATCGACCAGCGGCTACAGATGCAGAGCGAATTGCGCCAGGCCATAGTGCGCAATCAATTGCATTTGGTGTTTCAGCCGCAGGTGGCGCTGGCGGATAACCGCGTGATCGGCGCCGAGGTGTTGCTGCGCTGGCAACACCCGCAGCGCGGCGCCATCTCGCCGGAGCAATTTATCCCGCTGGCCGAAGAAACCGGGCTGATTCTCGAACTCGGCGACTGGGTGCTCGAGCAGGCCTGCGCGGCGTTGGCGCGCTGGCAGCCACAATGGCCGGAGCTGGTGCTGGCGGTCAATCTCAGCCCGCGGCAATTACGTCAGGCCGATGTGGTGGCCCAGGTCAGCGCCTGCCTGCAATGTCACGGCTTGGCGGCCAGCGCGCTGGAGCTGGAAATCACCGAGAGTGTGTTGGTCGAGGACGTCGAACAATGCATCCAGGCCATGCAGGGTTTGAAGGACTTGGGCGTGCGGTTTGCCATCGATGACTTCGGCACCGGCTACTCATCGCTGACCTATCTCAAGCGCTTGCCGCTGGACCGGTTGAAGGTCGACCGCAGCTTTATTCACGACCTGCAAGGCGACCTCAGCGACCGCATGCTGGTGGAAACCATCTTGCTGATCGCCCACAACCTGGACCTGGAGTGCGTCGCCGAAGGCATCGAAAACCCCGAGCAGCTGGCGTTTTTGCGTGAGCGCGGCTGCGCCATTGGCCAGGGTTTTCTGTTTAGCAAGCCACTGCCAGAAACGGCCTTTCTCGACTGGTTGCAGCAGCAGGGGACGTAGGGTGGACTCCTGAGCGCAGTGAAGAGGCCACACGCGGCGAACAGGCTTCAGCCCACCGCCGCTGAACTGCGTATTCTTGGTGGGCTCAAGCCCACCTTACGCCGTCAGCCGGTGCCCTTGGTGCGGGTCAGGTTGGGGCCGCCGGATTTTTCGATGTATTGAATAATGATCCCGGCGACATCCTTGCTGGTGGTGGTTTCTATGCCTTCCAGGCCCGGCGAGGAGTTGACCTCCATCACCAGCGGGCCGTGGTTGGAGCGCAAGATATCCACCCCGGCGACGCTCAAGCCCATGACCTTGGCGGCGCGGATGGCGGTCATGCGCTCTTCGGGGGTGATCTTGATCAGGCTGGCGGTGCCGCCGCGGTGCAGATTGGAGCGAAACTCGCCGGGCTTGGCCTGGCGCTTCATGGCCGCGATCACCTTATCGCCGACCACGAAGCAGCGGATATCGGCGCCGCCGGCTTCTTTGATGTATTCCTGGACCATGATGTCCTGCTTCAAGCCCATAAAGGCTTCGATCACCGACTCGGCGGCGGTCGAGGTTTCACAGAGCACCACGCCGATGCCCTGGGTGCCTTCCAGCACTTTAATCACCAGGGGCGCGCCGTTGACCATCTCGATCAGGTCGGGAATGTCGTCCGGGGAGTGGGCAAAACCGGTCACCGGCAAGCCAATGCCGCGCCGCGACAGCAGTTGCAGTGAGCGCAGCTTGTCCCGTGAGCGGGCGATGGCCACCGACTCGTTGAGCGGGAACACCCCCATCATCTCGAACTGGCGCAGCACCGCGCAGCCATAAAAAGTCACCGAGGCGCCGATCCGCGGGATCACCGCATCGAAGCCTTCCAGCGGTTTGCCGCGGTAGTGAATCTGCGGCTTGTGGCTGGCGATGTTCATATAGGCGCGCAGGGTGTCGATCACCACCATCTCATGGCCGCGCTGCTGGCCGGCTTCAACCAGGCGGCGGGTGGAATACAAGCGCGGGTTGCGCGACAGCACAGCGATTTTCATTTAACACCTGTAGCGCAAGAAATAAGTGCCGGCAGCGCCGGCTCGTGTTGAAGGGGGGCCGTTAGGGCCGGCTTATGCTGAATAGGAGCCGAGGCGGTCGGCTTGTCTTGAATATAAGTAAGGGCCGGATTGACCACCAATTGTCCGTCGATCAGCGCCTTGGCGCCGATCAGCAGGCGATAGCGCATGGCTTTGCGGCAGGTCAGGGTGAAGTCCACCGGCCAGGTGCGGTCACCCAGGTTCAGCTGAGTGCGGATCACGTAGCGGGTCTGGGTTTGGCCGTTGGAGCTTTTGATGGTTTTCAGCGTCACCAGCGGCGCTTCGCAACGCCGATGGCGCAATTGCGCCTGGCTGCCGAAGTGCGCGCTAAAGCGTACCCAGCCGGCACCCTGCTGCTCGAACACTTCGATATCGGAGGCGTGCAGGGTCGAGGTGCTGGCACCGGTGTCGATCTTCGCCCGCAGCCCGGTAACGCCGAGGTCGGGGAGGGCGACCCATTCGCGCAGGCCAATCACGGTGAGGTGGTCGAAAGTCTTCACGGCCGGCTTTTCAGATAAGGTTGTCGGCATTCTAGTCGGGCATTATGCCGAGCGCATCCAAGGATTTAGCCGATCACTTAAGTCGGTGAGATAAAACAGCGAGGCAACATGAGCGGCAAAAGCAATCCGAACCCCAGTGAGGCCGTGCGTCTGGATAAATGGCTGTGGGCGGCGCGGTTTTTCAAGACCCGCGCCCTGGCCAAGGCGGCCATCGAGGGCGGCAAAGTGCATTGCGCCGGCGAGCGCTGCAAGCCCAGCAAGGAGCCGAAGGTCGGCGATGAGTTGCTGATTCGCCAAGGTTTCGAGGAGCGTCTGGTAGTGGTCTGCGCCCTGTCATCGACCCGTCGGGCGGCCTGCGAAGCGCAGCTGCTGTATACGGAAACCGCCGACAGCATCGTCCGCCGCGAACAGGCGGCGGCCCTGCGCAAGGCCGGCGCTTTGGGCATGACCACCGAAGGCCGGCCCACCAAGAAACAGCGCCGGCAGATCCATGGTTTTCGCGATGCCCAGGAGCAATAGCGGTCTGGTGCGTGCCGTTGGCTCGGCCTGATAGATTTCGTCAGCCACCCCGATAGATAACCGGCGCTTGGTGGCCCGGCGGTTTGCGCCTAAAATCGCCGGCCCGAGCCGAACATAGCGAAACTGGCATGTCTGATTTTTCCCAGCGATTTCTGTTTGATGAGTGCGATGTGCGTGGCGAACTGGTCGCCCTTGACGCCAGTTATCAGCATGTCTTGGCCAAACACCCCTACCCGCCGGCCGTCGCCCAGTTGTTGGGCGAGGTGCTGGCCGCTGCCGCTCTGTTGGTCGGCACTCTCAAATTTGATGGCCTGCTGATTCTGCAAGCACGCTCCACTGGCGCGGTGCCGCTGCTGATGGTCGAGTGTTCGAGCAACCGTGAGTTGCGCGGCATTGCCCGTTATCACGCCGAGCAGATCAGCCCCGACGCCGGCCTGCATGATTTGATGCCCGAAGGCATGCTGGCGATCACCGTTGATCCAACTGGTGGCCAGCGTTATCAAGGCATAGTGGCTCTCGATGGGGTGGATCTGGCCGCCTGTTTGTCTGCCTATTTCGAAACCTCCGAGCAGCTGTCGACGCGTTTCCGGTTGCAGGCCGATGGCCGCCGCGCCCGCGGTTTTATGCTGCAGCAATTACCGGCCGATCGGCTGCCCGACAGCGACGATCGGGCCCATAACTGGGAGCACCTGGTGACCCTGGCCAGCACCCTCAGCACCGAAGAACTGCTCGCGCTGGACAACGAAACCTTGCTGCACCGGCTCTATCATCAGGATCCGGTACGGTTGTTTGAACCCAGCCCGTTTAGCTTTCGTTGCAGTTGCTCGCGGGAACGTTCGGCCAATGCGCTGGTCAGCTTAGGGCAGGCCGATGCCGAGAAACTCTTGACTGAGCACGCTGGTGCTATCGTCATCGACTGCCAATTTTGCAATCAGTGCTACTCGTTTGACGCCGCCGACGTTGCCCAATTGTTCGCTGGAGGCGGCAGTGAAGGGGCCGCCGAAACCCGGCACTAAGCAACACTTACTTAACGTTTTAGGCCTGTACAGTTTGTTCTTCTGCGGCCCTAAGGGCCCAGGATTGGCGCGGGTTCTGAGTGTATTTCGCTCACATTCGCGATTTCTGGCATAATTGCCGACAAATTTTTCCGTTGTAGTGGTCAGTTCTAGGCACTACATCACGACTGGAGGACTCGGCCACTGGCCGACGGGGACCCGCATGACTCAAGCCAATACCGCCGTGTACACCGACATTAGTGCCGCGCAACTGATCGAAGAAGCGATTCGGCGTGGCGAGGGTGAACTGGCCGCCAACGGTTCGCTGGTAGTGAAAACCGGTCACCGTACCGGTCGTTCCCCAGCAGACCGCTTCATCGTTGAAGAGTCCACCACCCAGGCCGCTATCGCCTGGGGCAGCATCAACCGGCCGTTCCCGGCCGACAAGTTCGATGCCCTGTGGGAGCGCGTAGAAGCCTACGTCGCTGGCCGCGAGTCGTTCGTTTCCCACGTCCATGTCGGTGCTCACCCAGAGCACTACCTGGCGATCAAAATGACCACCGAAACCGCTTGGCACAACCTGTTCGGCCGTTGCCTGTTCATCAATCCTGAGCAGTTCAACCCCAGCAGCAAGCGCGAGTGGCAGATCATCAACGCGCCGTTCTTCGAGTGCGTGCCTGAGCGTGACGGCACCAACTCCGACGGTTGCGTGATCATCAACTTCGCTGCCAAGAAAGTGTTGTTGGCGGGCATGCAATACGCCGGCGAAATGAAGAAAGCCATGTTCTCGGTGCAGAACTTCCTGCTGCCGGATGTTGACGTGCTGCCGATGCACTGCGCCGCCAACGTTGGCGAAGACGGCGACACCACCTTGTTCTTCGGTCTGTCGGGCACCGGCAAAACCACCCTGTCGGCCGACGAAAGCCGTTACCTGATCGGCGACGACGAGCACGGCTGGGGCGTTGGCACCGTGTTCAACATCGAAGGCGGCTGCTACGCCAAGTGCATCGACCTGTCGGCCAAAAACGAGCCAGTGATCTGGAAAGCCATCCAGTTCGGCGCCGTGCTGGAAAACGTGGTGCTCAACCCTATCACCCGTCTGCCTGACTACGCCGACGCCAGCCTGACCCAGAACAGCCGTGCGGCCTACCCGCTGGAGCTGATCGAGAAGCGCGTCGAGGCCAACCGTGCCGGCGAGCCAAACGCTGTGATCTTCCTGACCTGCGACCTGACCGGCGTACTGCCGCCAGTGTCGATTTTGAACAACGAACAGGCGGCCTATCACTTCCTGTCCGGCTACACCGCGCTGGTCGGCTCGACTGAAATGGGTTCGGGCGGCGGCATCAAGTCGACCTTCTCCACCTGCTTTGGCGCGCCGTTCTTCCCGCGTCCGGCGGGCGAATACGCCGAGCTGCTGATCAAGCGCATTAAGGGCTTCGGCTCCAAGGTGTACCTGGTCAACACCGGCTGGACCGGCGGCGGCTACGGCGTTGGCAAGCGCTTCAATATCCCGACTACCCGTGGCGTGATCGCGGCTATCCAGAGCGGGGCGCTGGTCGGTGCCGAGACCGAGCACCTGCCGATGATCAATCTGGACGTGCCTAAAGCCGTACCGGGCGTTGAGACCAACCTGCTCAACCCACGCAACACCTGGGCGGAAGGCGCTGCTTACGACGCCGCCGCCAAGGTGCTGGCGCAGCAGTTCATCGACAACTTCAAGAAGTTCGACGTGTCTGACGCCATCAAAAACGCCGGCCCACAGCTGTAAGGCTTTAGCGTTTTAAAAAAACCGCCTTCGGGCGGTTTTTTTCTGGGCGCGAGAAAGTGCCATCCGCAATGATCTGAGCTTGTCTGGCGGTCGGGTTCCGTTACGCTCGGCAAATGGGTACTAATGTACAAACGGATCGCAGTGCGCGGTCGTTGATTGGCTGTCCAGCTTGGCGCACCACTAAAGGTCGGATGACAAGCCCGCCGTGGCCGGTGACTCTGGCTGGCATTGCGCGCCGCTTGGCTGGCGCATCCGGGCCGTGGCCCATTGAGTGAGGAGCCCCCATGGTTACTGAACATCTGGACGTGCTGATTATCGGTGCCGGCCTTTCCGGCGTTGGCGCGGCCTATCACCTGATGAAGCATTGCCCTGGCAAGCGCTACGCGATTCTCGAAGGCCGCGCCGGCCTCGGTGGCACCTGGGATTTGTTCCGTTACCCAGGCATCCGTTCCGATTCGGACATGTACACCCTCGGCTACAACTTCAAGCCCTGGAGCGACCCGCAAGCCATCGCCGACGGCCCCTTGATCCGCCGCTATATCGACGAGACCGCCCGCGAGAACGGCATCGACCAGCACATCCGCTACCAACACAAGGTGCTCAAGGCCGACTGGTGCTCAGCCAGCGCCCGCTGGACCCTGCAAGTGCAATGCGCTGAGGAGCCCAATCCGCGCACTTTCAGTTGCCAGCAACTGCTGATGTGCACTGGCTACTACCGCTACGACGCCGGCTATACACCGGAGTTCAAGGGCCGCGAACTGTTCAAGGGCACCGTTATTCATCCGCAGTTGTGGCCGCAGGAGTGCGACTACAGCGGCAAAGAGGTGGTGGTGATCGGCAGCGGCGCCACCGCCGTCACCCTGGTGCCGGCGCTCACCGAACAGGCCAAGCACGTGACCATGTTGCAGCGCTCGCCCAGCTACGTGGCCAGCCTGCCCAAGCAGGATGTGCTGTCCAATTTTTTGCGGCGTTTCTTGCCGGAAACCCTGGTCTATCGCTTGGCTCGCGGGCGCAACGTGGCCATTCAGATGTTCTTCTACAACCTGTCGAAGGCCTTCCCCAATTTCGTCCGCAAGTTGCTGCTCGGCCAGGCCAAGCGCCAGCTCGGGGCGGACTTTGACATGCGCCACTTCAGCCCGACCTATAAGCCCTGGGATCAGCGCGTCTGCGCGGTGCCCGATGGCGACCTGTTCAACGTGCTGCGCGAGGGCAAGGCCTCGGTGGTCACCGAGCACATCGACAGCTTCACCGAGCAGGGTATTCGTCTGGCTTCCGGGCAGGAGCTCAAGGCCGACATCATAGTCACCGCCACCGGTCTGGACCTGGTGATGTTTGGCGGTATCCAGGTGGCCGTTGACGGTCAACCTTTCGATGTCGCCCAGAGCATGGGTTATCGCGGCATCATGCTGCGCGACCTGCCCAATATGGCCGTGGTGTTCGGCTACACCAACGCCAGCTGGACGCTCAAGGCCGACCTTTCCAGCGAATACTTCTGCCGTTTAATCAACCATATGGACGCCATCGGCATGCGCCAATGCACCCCGCGCAACAGCGGCAGCGACGTGGCCGACGCGCCCTTCCTCGACCTCGCCTCCGGCTACATCCAGCGCGCCGCAGGCAAACTGCCCAAGCAGGGCGACCGGGCGCCGTGGAAGCTCTACCAGAACTACCTGCTCGACCTGGCTCTGCTGCGCTTTGGCAAGGTGGAGGATGGCTATTTGATCTTCTCCTCGCCGAAGAGCAACGAGGAGACCGAGACGCAGGTGTTGGCGTCTTGAGCGGCTAGTGCGCTCCAGCCGCAGCGATACCCGGCAGCGATTGTGCGCTGGCATCCGGCCCGCAGCCCGCTTTTGTAGGAGGGGCTTTAGCCGCGAAGCTGTTGCCGTTGCTTTGAGTGCTGCATCCGAACGCCGCACCGTGCTGTTTGAACGATTCGTTCCGCCCTTACGGCGTCTCACTTCTGGCAGTCGCCCCAAAAGTAAGCAAAAAGTCTTGCCCCATGCATCCGGCCCGCCTGCGGCGGGTAGATTCGCTGCGCTCACCCTTCGGGCCAGCCTACGGCTGTTACTCCGCTGCGCTGCGTTTCCTCATTTCATCATTGCTCCAGAGGCCCGGCGCGAAGGGCCATCCATGGCCAGTCGCGCCTTTCGCCGCACTCATGCGGCTCAACCTCCAGTGCAACGACTCGTTCGATAGGTCGAGTGCAAGTTCGTAGGGTGTACTCGCCGCAGGCAGTACACCGGCGGTTGGCGGACTGTTCGCTGCGCTCCTGAGTCCACCCTACGTTTTCAGATGTGATTAAAAAGCTGCCAGACGGCTCGGTCCAAAGATCCCGTCAGAAGGCCGAGCGCTGCTGCGCCGAAGTGAAGCGGAGCAGCAGCCACAGGCCGGCCCTTACGGCGAGTCACGTAACTCGCCGTAAGGGCGAAACCAGTAAATAAGGTCAATAAATATGCGGAGGATTGCCACTTTATATTGGGCCGGTGGCGTGTAGATAAAATCATGGGTATCGCTGTGCTCAACCCGTCCTACGAGCTGATCTCGAAACACTCACCCCATCGGGCTAAACCCATTAGCCGCGCTGCAATACCTTTGCTCCATCTGCTTACTGTGTTCTTCCCGGTTCCGCTCCCAACTCAATTCCCACGCCCGGCACTGTTCGCGAAAGTAGACCTTGGCCGCTTTGCGGCAGCCTCGGTAGTCGATTGAGCCGCGCCGGTGATTGCTGCACACACTGCGGCTATCGATGCGGTTATCAATTGATTGCCATTGGGCTGAGTAGTAGCGACTGCCATCCCATGCACGTATCGACTCTTGAGTCAGTTCGTTGCCGCCGCTTTGCCCTCCGGCAGTGCTGCTGCCATTGGCCTTGTCTGCTTGGTATTGCGCCAGGTATTCGGCGGAGACCATGCCTTGGCTGGGGGCGGATTCGGCGGCGCGGGGTAACTCGCCGTAGCGGCAATGGACCACGCTGCTGTCGATCACATTGCCGGGTTTGATGCAGTCGGCCAGAGCTTGGCTGCTGGGCATTGGCGTTGAGGTGAGATTGTTTGGAATTGGTGTTTCTAGCTGCTGCGGGATAGGCGCCGCCGGTGCGCTGATCGGCATGTTTGGAGCGGCGGCGTTGGTGGTTGCGGTGGGGTTGAGCAGGCCTTGGGTTTGACTGTGCAACAGTTGATTAAAACCGTTGTGTTCGGCCAGTAGATAAACCGCCAAGGCCAAGACGCCGAGTACGCCCAGCACATTGGCGAAGCGCCAAAAGGCACTGCGTTTTGGTCGTTGTTGTTGGCGCAGCCAGTCGTTGACGCTGAGGGCGTCGTCGCGGTTGGCGCGCAGGGGTTGTTGCTGGCTGTCGCGTTCCCAATCCTGGTGCTGCATGGCATTCCCTTAGAAGCTGCTCAATGGCTACTGCGCTTATTTATGCCGCGTTGAAAACAGGCTCGGCCTGCTCATGTACAACCGGTAAACGCCGCGTTCTCACCTGTTTTCGCCTCGCCTAACTTTCGCTCGCTACGTTTTCACACGGTCTGTATCGCCCGTTTTTGCGAGCGGGTAGTGCGGGCGAAACTGAGTCGGCAGTCACATTTCGTTCGAGGGTAAACGGGCTGCCATTGGTTAGCCAGTCTTGCATGCGTGGCCATCTGCCATGGCGCGGCAAGACCCGCCCGTGTGCTTGGAGTTGGTGAGAGGCTGGCGCGGGTGATGATCTGCTCATCGGGTTTGCCGGCGGGTTGCTGCTGAGTGTTGTTTCAGTCACCGCCTGAGGATGCTGGCGTTGCGCCCCTGTATTTTGCCCTTGGCTGAGTGTGGGCAGCCAAGGGCGTGTGGGGCTGAGGCGCCGGTGGCAGGTTTAGGCGGACAGGCCTTTAACGCTGCGGTAGAGGCGGCTGGCGACACTGACCAGCGCCAGCACCACGGCACCGGCCACTATACCGGCCAGACCGTTCAGTACTGGCGCGGTAAGCACCGCCAGCACGCTGCCGATGGCGGGCAGGCTGCCGGCGCTGGCAGCCAGCTGTTCGAGCAGGTGGTGGGCCGCCGGGACGCCGTGGGTGAGGATGCCGCCGCCGACCATAAACATCGCTGCGGTGCCGATTACCGAGAGGCTTTTCATCAGCCAGGGCGCGGCACTGAGTAGCAGATTGCCGAGGGCGCGCAGGGCGCTGGAGGTTTTGCGGCTGAGGTAGAGGCCGGCGTCGTCGAGTTTGACGATGCCGGCCACCAGGCCATAAACGCCGATGGTCATCACCACGGCGATCAAGGCCAGCACGGTGAATTGCTTGATAAAGGGCTCGCCGGCCACGGTGCCGAGGGTGATGACGATGATTTCCGCCGACAGAATAAAGTCGGTACGCACCGCGCCGCGAATCTTGTCTTGCTCAAACGCCAACAGATCAACCGCCGGGTCGCTGAGGGCATCGACCAGCTCGGCGTGGTGGGCGACGTCGCTGGCGGCGCTGTGCAGGTATTTATGGGCGAGCTTCTCGAAGCCCTCAAAGCACAGGTAGGCGCCGCCCAGCATCAGCAGTGGGATCACTGCCCAGGCGGCGAAGGTGCCGATCAGCAGCGCCGCCGGCACCAGGATCAGTTTGTTTTTGAACGAACCTTTGGCCACCGCCCAGACCACCGGCAACTCGCGGTCGGCGTTGACGCCGGCCACTTGCTGGGCGTTGAGGGCCAGGTCGTCACCCAGTACACCGGCGGTTTTCTTGGCCGCCACTTTAGTCATCAGCGCCACGTCGTCGAGCACGCTGGCGATGTCATCAATCAGGGTAAACAGGCTACTACCGGCCATAGGGGCTGTCCGTCATCAGGGCAATGGTTGCTGGGCGCAGCCATCTGGGGCAAAAGGTCGGCCGATTAAATGCCATCGGCGGCGGCCGGTAAAGTTTACTAGCCTTCAGCCGATGTTATGGACCTTGGTTAAGGAGCAAGCGGCTGATGACAAAATTAACGACGGCAACGCGCATTATGCTGGGTTTTGGCATTGCGCCGGTGGCGCTGCTGGTGCTGGCGCTGTACGCCTTGAACGGCTTGGCAATCCTCAAAGGGCAAGCCACGGCCATAGTCTCGCAGGACTGGCCCAAGGTCGGGCCGATCATGCTGATCGCCACCGGGGTGCGCGATAACGCCCGAAACACCCGCGATCTACTGATCAATAAAGACAATCAGCAAGCCCAGCAAGCCATTGAAAGCACCAAGGCACGCATCACCCAGGCCCTGGATAAGCTCGAGCCCTTGCTCTATTTGCCCAAAGGCCAGGCGTTGTTTAAGCAGTTAAAAAGCCAGCGCCAGGCCTATGTGGCGGCGTTCACTAAGGTGCTGGGCTTGATCAAGCTGGGCCAGCCAGAGGAGGCCGCGCAGCAGTTGCAGAGCCAGGTGATCCCGGCGGAGCTGGCGGTTTACCAAAGCCTCGATGCGCTAATGGCCTTGCAAGAGCAGGTATTTGCCGGACGAGAGCAGGCGGCCCAAGAGCTGTACAGCAGCGCGCGCAACAGCATGCTGGGTTTGCTGACGGCTTGTTTGGCCCTGGTGGTTGGCGCCGCCGTGCTGGTGACCCGCAGCGTGATCGGGCCCTTGGGTGGCGAGCCACTGGACGCGGCGCGGGTGGTGCGGCAGATCAGCCAGGGCGATTTGACCAGCCGGGTGCCGGTGCGCGCCGGCGATCACAACAGTTTGCTGGCCGACATGCATGGGATGCAGCAAGGGTTGCACGGCATCATCCGGCAGATCTCGAGCTCGGTTGATCAGGTCGCCGCCTCTTCGGAAGAGCTCAGCGCGGTGAGCGGTGAAACCAGCGCCAACTTGCAGCAACAAAGCATGGAGATCGAGCAGGCGGCCGCGGCTGTCAATCAGATGACCGCGGCGGTCGATGAAGTGGCGCGCAACGCGGTCAGCACCGCGCAAGTCACCAAGCAGTCGGAGCAGACGGCGCAGCGGGGCCGCGAGCAGGTGCAAAAAACCGTGACCTCGATTGGTGAGCTGGCCACGGGCGTGACCGGCACCAGCGAGCGCATCGAGCAGCTGGCCGGCCGGGTGCATGACATCAGCAAGGTCTTGGAGGTGATTCGCTCCATCGCCGAGCAAACCAACTTGCTGGCCCTGAATGCCGCCATCGAGGCCGCGCGTGCCGGCGATGCCGGTCGCGGCTTTGCCGTGGTGGCCGATGAGGTGCGGGCGCTGGCCCATCGCACCCAGCAGTCGACCCAGGAGATCGAGCAGATGATCGGCAATATTCGGCTCGACACCGAGCATGCCGTCAACTCCATGCGAAGCAGCAGTGGCCTGGTCCGCGCGACGTTGGAGGTGGCCGAGGCGGCGGGGATGGCGCTGGAAGAAATCACCCAGTCGATTGCGCAGATCAACGACCGCAACCTGATGATTGCCAGTGCCACCGAGCAACAGGCGCTGGTGGCGCGGGAAGTGGACCGCAACCTGATGGGGATTCGTGACCTGTCCGAGCAAGTGCTGCTGGGCGCCAGGCACACCGACAGCGCCGGCCAAGAGCTGGCGCAGATGGCGGTGGCGCTGAACGGCGCGGTGGCGCGTTTTCGTATCTAGCGGCCGGTGCGCCGCGCTTAAAGCCGCCGAACCGGCGGTTAAGGCTTTAGCTCTCGGTATCGAGGTCTGTCGCTTCGAGTCGCGCCAGGCGTTCTTCCAGGGCGGCGATGCGCGCTTCCAGGGCTTCAAAACGCTCGGCGCTGCTGCCGTGGCTGTCGCCGCGTTCGGCCGGCCGGGCATTGAGGGCGGCTTGCAGGTCGGCCGGGTTGCCGAGCAGGTGCATGTAGCGCTCTTCGCGCTGACCGGTTTGGCGCGGTAATTGGCAGGCCAGGCCACGGGCGATCAAGCGTTCGAGCTGGTGCTGCAGGTCGGCAATGTCGTCGAAATCGTGCATGCGCTGGCTGCGGGTCAGCAGTTCATTCAGCGTCTGCGGACCGCGCAACAGCAACAGGCCGGTCAGGATGACTTGGGCCGGCACCAGCTCCAGGGTTTTCTCGCAGCGTTGCTCCCAGCGATCGGCGCGGCTGCCCATCACCAAGCGCGCCAGGCCACGGCCTTCGAGGCTGCGCAGGCTCTGGCCGACTTGGCCGGGGGTGAGGCTCATCAGCGGTTCGCGGCTGGTTTTTTGGTTGCAGGCGAGCACCACGGCATTCAGCGTCAGCGGGTAGCTTTCCGGGGTGGTGGCCTGTTTTTCGATCAGGCAGCCGAGCACTCGCGCCTCGCTGCTGGTCAGCGGTTCATCGCCGAGTGGGCCAGTGGCTGGGTTATCGAGCTGGTCGGTCATGGCGGCATTCCCCTGCGCTGAAAAGGTCACTAGCCTAGCCTGAGTCGGGCAGCGCGCCCAGCCCGAAACTGCCGGTGTTGGTCGGTATGTGGCGGATTAGAGTGGCGCGCCGGGCTATTATCGTCGCCGCGCCGCTTGTCCTTGCCGCGTTTCCACCATGGCCCCAGGCGCGGTCAACGGAGTGACAATTTATGTATGCAACCCTCGACCGAGTGTTTGGTTACCAGCAGTTTCGCCCCGGCCAGGAGGCGGCGATCAGTGCGGTGCTGGCCGGCCGTTCGGCGGCGGCGATCTTCCCCACCGGTTCTGGCAAGTCGCTGTGCTACCAATTGGCCGCGCTGCATTTGCCGCACCTGACCCTGGTGGTTTCGCCGCTGTTGGCCTTGATGCAGGACCAGCTGGCTTTTCTTGCCCGGCGCGGCATCAGCGCGGCCAGCATCGACTCGGCGCAGAGCCGCGAGCAAACCAGTGCGGTGATGGCGCGGGCCAAAGCCGGCGAGCTGAAGGTGCTGATGATCTCGGTGGAGCGGCTGAAGAACGAGCGCTTTCGCCATTTCATCCAGCAGGTGCCGATCTCCCTGTTGGTGGTCGACGAGGCCCATTGCATCTCCGAATGGGGGCATAACTTTCGCCCGGATTACCTGAAATTACCCGACTACCAGCGCCAGTTCGGCATCCCGCAAGCCTTGCTGCTGACCGCCACCGCGACGCCGGCGGTGATCGCCGACATGCAGGCCAAGTTCGCCATCGCCGCCGAGGATGTGATCACTACCGGCTTCTACCGGCCCAACCTGAATCTGTTGGTGGAGCCGGTCAGCGGCCACGACAAACGGCGTCGGTTGGTGGAGTGGCTGTCTGCCCGTGCCGGCCAACCGAGCATCGTCTACGTGACCCTGCAGAAAACCGCCGAGCAGCTGGCCGAGCATCTGAGCCAGCGCGGTATCCCCGCCAACGCCTATCACGCCGGCATGCCCCATGAGCGGCGTGAGGCGATTCAGCAGCAGTTTATGGCCGGTCAGCTCAATTGCATCGTCGCCACCATCGCCTTCGGCATGGGCATCGACAAGAGCGACATCCGCAACGTGGTGCATTTCGATCTGCCCAAATCCATTGAAAATTACAGCCAGGAAATTGGCCGCGCCGGCCGCGATGGTCAGGCGTCCGACTGTCTGGTGTTGGCCAATCGCGACAGCCTCAATGTGCTGGAGAATTTCGTCTACGGCGATACGCCGGAGCTGGACGGCATTCGCTGCGTGCTGGATGAGTTGCAGGCCTCTACCGCTGAGCAGCAATGGGAGCTGCTGCTCAATGCCCTGTCGGAGCAGAGCAATATTCGCCAGCTGCCGCTGAAGACCCTGCTGGTGCAGCTGGAACTGAAGGGCATCATCGCGCCGCGTTACGCCTATTTTGCCGAGTACAAGTTCAAGTACTTGCTTGAGCCCGAGGCGTTGCTGGCGCACTTTTCCGGCGAGCGGCGGCAGTTCGTCGAGGCGCTGGTAGAGAGTTCCAGCCGCGCGCGGACCTGGTGTACGGTGGACTTCGATGCCCTCTATCAAGCCCATCAGGCCGAGCGCAGTCGAGTGGTCAAGGCACTGGATTATTTCCAGGAACAAGGCTGGATCGAGTTGGAAAGCAAGCAGATGACCGAGGTCTACGCCCTGCTGCAAGCGGACTTCGATCCGGCGGCGCTGAGCCTGGCGTTGTATGGCTATTTTCAGGATAAAGAAGCCAGTGAAATCGCCCGGATTCACGCCATGCTGGCGCTGTTCGCCAGCCAGCAATGCCTGAGTCAGCGTCTGGCGGCCTACTTCGGTGATGGGCAAGCGCCGCTGCGCTGCGGGCATTGTTCGGTGTGCAGCGGGCGGATCGCGCAGCTGCCCGAGCCACCAGCGTTACCGGCCTTGGCCGGGCAAAACTTTGTGCAGCTGTGCGACGCTTTCGAGCAACGCCATCAAACGTTCAAGGGCCAGTCGGCCAGCGCCGAATGCCTGACACGTTTTCTCTGCGGGATTAGCGTGCCGCTGTTTACCAAGCTGAAAGCACGCAGCATTAATGGCTTTGCCGCACTGGAGAACTACCCCTACGCCGCCGTGCGACAGTGGGCGCAGCAGCAACTCGCGGGGCTTTGGCCGCGATAGCTTGCGCGGTGTCAGCAAGCTCTGTGGGACGCTGGTCGCGGCTAAAGCCCCTCCTACAAAGAGCCATCGCCGGGTGCAACAATTAACGGAGACATAGCCATAAAAAAACCGCCCGTAGGCGGTTGTTTGTGCGTGTCTGCGTGGTGCAGATCAGCACCGGTATCGAGGTGTAACTCCGGTTTCCCGGTTGTCCGTCTGCGGGTGGCCTTTGCAGGCCGTTGTTATCTGTAATGTCGGTCAATCCGCTACCGGTTATTTCATCACGCACATGCAGTGCGGTTTGCTCAGATCCAGATGCGTTTTCAACCTTACTTTTGCTGATGTGACATGTAAACGTTGATTGGCTTTGCTGGTGATTCGCACTGCATTACTGAGCGATAAACCTACGGTTTTTGGTCTGGCCTTGTACGCAGCTGACTTGGAACTGGTTGACTCGATCACTGGCGCGACCGACGACGTGGCTTGTCTGTTCCGGCTTCACCGGGGGGTCAGATGCCTACGCCGCTTGTCCGGTTTCGAATGATCTGGGTCGAGAGCGGCAAGCTGCTGTTGAATCTGGCTATCTGCATATGCGTCCTCTTCTGTCGTGTTCATGGCTCGATACTAAAACGAATCTCAGGAGACGGGTTATACGGATTGGCGATAGTCCTGACCGGCTTAGACGCAACCTCTGGGGTACCACGAAAAAGCCCGGCGCAGTGGCCGGGCTTGGTCTGTAACGGTTTAGTGGTGCTTGTTGTGATGCTTCTTGTTCCAGCCCAGGTGGCGGCCAGGGTTGTCGTCATCGTCATAGTCGCGATAACGCGAACCGCCAGAGTGATGGTGGTCATCATCGTCGTCGCCACCGCCATAGGCGTTGCCGAGGGCGCCGCCCGCCGCGCCGCCTACACCGGCACCGAGCAGGCCGCCGGTACTGCCGCCCACCTTGTTGCCGAGGACTTGGCCGCCGGCCGCGCCGAGGCCACCGCCAATCGCCGCTTCGGTGCGGTTGTTCTTGTTCGCGCCAACGGCGCTGCCGGCCGCGCCACCGACACCGGCGCCAATGGCGGCGCCCGTGCTGCCACCAATCTGTTCACCGACCACAGTACCCAGCACGCCACCGAGGGCGCCGCCTACTGCAGTTTCGGTATTGCTGCCTGCTAGCGCCAGGCCCGCGGACAAAGTAAGAGGGAGAAGAAACACTGCTGCGAACTTCATGACATTGCGCTCATGGGTGGATATGCCGCGCATGCTGACTAGCTGTTTAGCGGTTGGCAAATCCATTCGTCGGGACTGGGCGCAAGGTCACGGCCTGCGCGGTTGCGGGGTAGCGGCGGGGGCTTGGTGGGAACTCGCAGGGCTGATTGCTGTCCAGTTTTAGCCGGCCGTTGAAAAACTACTGCGCTCGGCCATGCTGCGTTGAAATCAGCCTCAAAAATGCTCATGTACTGCTCGTACACTGCGCTTTTTCGGCTGATTTCGCCTTGCCTGGCCTTCGCTCGCTACCTTTTTAAGCGGCCTTTTAGTGGCTTAACCATAGGCGTGTATCGGTCGGTGCCAGACCCGCCGGGTTGGGATAGTTGAGCGGTATCAGGGTGCGTTTTTGCAGTTGCGCCTGCTCGGCGATTTCGCCGTAGTGGCGCAAAAACAGTTCACGCAAACTGCCATCGGCTTGCACCTGAGCCAGGCCCTCTTCGAAGCGCTGCTTGAGCTGCGGGTTGCGCCGGTTGAAGGTGAAGTACACCGGCAGCTCGTAGACCAACGCCAGATGCGGCTCCACGATTAAATCGGGAAACTCGTTGGCATGGGCATCCAGCTCGCGCCAGGCCTCGTTCAGGCCGCGATGGAAATAGTCGAAGCGGTGCTTGTTGAGCATCGCCAGCAAATTGGCCGGGTTGGCCACCCCCACCACCGGCAACTGGTTGCGGGCGAACAGGACGAAATCGCTCCACTGGCTACCAAAGCCACCGGTCAGTTGGCGCAGGTCGGCCAGATTATTCACCCGGGCAAAACGCTCGGCATCGGCCTCATGAATCAGCAGTACCCGGTAGCCGAGCATGCCGGCGTGCAGGTCGTAGGGGAGCATCGCAAAGTCGCGCAAGCGCTGATCGGTGGGGGGCACGAAAGCCAGATCCACCAAGCCGTCGCGCAGCATCATCAGGCAGCGCTCTTGGGCGGGATCGGCTTGAGCACTGGGGGCGATGCTCAGCTCACCATAACGCTCGGCGGTGCGGGCCAGAATCAGTTTGGTCAGCTCGAGACGGTAGGCGTATTTGTCCGCCGCGTGCTGGCAGAGTTGCAGCTCGGCGGCGTGAGTCGGCTGCGCAGTAAACAGCCCGGCCAACAGCGCCGCCAGCAATAATCCTAAACCGCGCATTCCATTGAACTCTATCCGCCGAGCGGCGCAGTATAGCCGTGCGCTTGCTGCGCCGTCATTGCGCGGGGTCAGTGCGCCAGGCTAAACAATCCGTGCGCTGGTTTGGCTGGCACGCAGGCGGATGGCGACAAATTTTGCGGTCGGCGTGTGGCTGCCGACACCGATGCTGTCGAGCGGCACCAGTGGATTGGTCTCCGGGTAATAGGCGGCCGCTTGACCTTGGGGTGTGTCGAAAGCCAGCAGGGTGAAGTTATTCACCCGGCGTTCATGGCCATCGTCCCACAGCGAGAAAATATCGACCTTTTGCCCCGCCACAAAGCCCAGGCGGCGGATGTCCTCGGCATTCACCAAGAGCACCTCGCGCTGGCCCTTGACTCCGCGGTAGCGGTCATCGAGGCCGTAGATGGTGGTGTTGTACTGATCGTGGGAGCGCAGGGTTTGCAGGATCAGATCGGGTTGCGCGCCGCTCTGTTGCACCTTGGCGTGCAGCAGGCTGACGGGCAGCGGGTTGCCGATCAGGTTGGCGCGGCCGTTGGCGGTTTGCCAGCGGCGCTCAGCGGCGGCGTTACCCAGATAGAAGCCGCCCGGCTGTTTCAGCCGCTGATTGAAATTGCTGAAACCCGGGAGGGTGTCGGCGATCAGCTCACGAATGCGGCCGTAGTCGGCAATCAGCGCGCTCCAGTCGACGGGGTGCTTGCCCAGCGTAGCTTGGGCAATGCCGGCGACTATCGCCGGTTCCGAACGCATCAGCTTTGAGGTCGGTTCGAGCTGGCCATGGGAGGCGTGCACCATGCTGAAGGAGTCTTCCACCGTCACCGCTTGCGGCCCGCCGGCTTGCCGGTCGATGTCGGTGCGGCCCAGGCACGGCAGGATCAGCGCGTCCCGGCCGCAGGTCAGGTGGCTGCGATTGAGCTTGGTGCTGATCTGCACGGTCAGTGCGCATTGCTGCAACGCCTGGTGGGTGCGTGGGCTGTCCGGGGTGGCCTGGGCGAAGTTACCGCCCAAGCCGATAAATACCTTGGCGCGGCCCTCGAGCATGGCGTTGATTGCATCCACCGTGTTGTGGCCGGGTTCGCGGGGCGGCTGAAACTGAAAGCGCCGCTGCAGCGCATCGAGAAACGCCGCCGGCGGTTGTTCGTTGATGCCCATGGTGCGATCGCCCTGCACATTGCTGTGGCCGCGCACCGGGCACAGGCCGGCGCCGGGGCGGCCGAGGTTGCCGCGCAGCAGCAGCAGGTTAGCGATTTCCTGGATGGTCACCACCGAGTGATGGTGCTGGGTGATGCCCATGGCCCAGCACATGATCACCCGCTCGGCGTTGCGATAGAGCCGCGCCGCCTGCTCGATCTCGGCCTGGCGCAGGCCCGATTGCGCCTCGATATGGGCCCAGTCACTGGCATCCACGGCAGCCAGGTAGGCGTCGATGCCGCTGCAATGCTCGGCGATAAACTCATGGTCAAACACGCTGCCCGGCGCCTCGCGCTCCCACTGCAGCAAGCACTTGGCCATGCCGCGCAGCACCGCCATATCGCCGCCCAGGGCCGGGCGAAAGAACGCGGTGTTCAGCGGTTCGGAGCCGTTGCTGAGCATCTCCAGGGCATGTTGCGGGTGCTGAAAACGTTCCAGTCCGCGCTCTTTCAGCGGGTTAAAACACACCACTTGGGCGCCGCGCTGCACTGCCTCGCGCAGCGGTTCGAGCATCCGTGGATGGTTGGTGCCGGGGTTCTGACCGAGCACAAAAATCCCATCGCTGTGCTCGAAATCGGCGAAGGTCACCGTGCCTTTGCCGACCCCGACACTCTGGCCCAAGGCCACGCCGCTGGCCTCGTGGCACATGTTAGAGCAATCGGGAAAATTGTTGGTGCCGAAGGCGCGGACGAACAATTGATAGAGGTAGGCCGCCTCGTTACTAGCCCGGCCAGAGGTGTAGAACTCGGCCTGGTTGGGGCTGTCGAGTGCCTGCAGATGCTCGGCGATCAGGGCGAAGGCGGCGTCCCAACTGATCGGTAAATAGTGGTCGCTGGCCGCGTCATAGCGCATGGGTTCGGTCAGTCGGCCTTGGTATTCCAGCCAGTAATCGCTTTGCCCGCGCAGCTGGCTAACGCTGTAACGGGCGAAGAAGGCGGCGTCCACCGCGCGTTTGGTGGCTTCCCAATTGACCGCCTTGGCGCCGTTCTCGCAGAACTTGATGCGCCCGTCTTCCGGCGAGTCGCCCCAGGCGCAACCGGGGCAGTCGAAGCCGCCGTGCTGGTTGGTCTTGAGCAGCGCGCGCAGGTTCTTGAACGGTTGCTTACTGTCCAGCCAGGCGTGGGCCACGCTGCGCAATGCGCCCCAGCCGGCCGCTGCGCCGCGATAGGGTTTATAGCGTGGGTTTAGCGGTTGCAGGCTCATGGTTGCTGACCTTGGGCGGGGGCGAGGCTATGGCATTGTGGCGCGCTGTGGTGGCGCATACCGTCCAGGGTCAAGGCGGTCGGGCCTTGGTAAGGACTGTAACGGAGGGCTATGGGTTGCAGGCTCATAGGGGCGACTCTTCGCTGGGCGCCGGGCTGTAGACCCGTGGCGCGCTGTGCTGGGGCAGGTGGATCAAATTCAAGTTGTGCTGGCGCGCCCAGTCGACCGTCAGCGCGGTGGGCGCCGACAGGCTGACCAGAGTACTGATGCCGCCGCGCACCGCCTTGTGAATCAGCTCCAGGCTGCAGCGACTGGTGACCACCACAAAACCACTGCGGGGTTCGAGCCGTTGGCGCTGCAGGGCACCGAGCAATTTATCCAGGGCGTTATGCCGGCCAATGTCTTCGCGGCACAGGGCGATTTCGCCACGGCCATCGACGAATACCGCCGCATGCAGGGCGCCACTGTCACGGGCCAGGGACTGCACGGCGCCGATGCGGGCGCGCAGGTTCTGCAGCTGGGCGGCTGGCGGCAACGCTGTCTTTGGCAAGACCGGCAGCTGCGGCAGGGCTTGGGCCAGCGACTCGACGCCACACAGGCCACAACCACTGTTGCCGGCCAGTTGCCGGCGCTGCTGTTTAAGCGCCCAGAAGGCGCGGGCGCTGATATTCAGCTCGACTTGGCGGGCGCTGCCGGCGCCACTCAGGCGAATATCATAGATATCGTCGATGGTATTAAGCAGGCCACTGCCGAGGCTGAAACCGACGGCGAAGTCGTCCAGATCGTTGGGCGAGACCATCATCACCGCCTGGCTGATGCCGTTGTAGCTGATCGCCAGCGCGCACTCCTGGGCCAGCACCGCCGTGGCCTGTGGGCCGTCGGCTTGGCCGTAGGTATAGGTGCTGGGCGCTGGAGTAGTGGGCGGGTAGACGGCAAGCTGGCATGACATGATAGGCACCTGCGGCGAATTGACTCAGCCAGCCTAGGCCTTTCGCCGGTGGGCGTCTAATCACTAGCTCCGATGTGGTGATCGATTTGCTCTATCGGTCGGCGCCGGGGCGCAATTCATCCGCCAGCGCCCGCCGCGCCTCATCGAAACACGCCTCGGCCAGTGCCGAACGCGGCGCGCTGCGGCGCAGAATCAAGCCCAGCGGGGCGAGGGTGTGCGCCTCGTCAATTGGTAGCAGGCGCAGGTGCGGGTTGCCGACTTCTAGGCCGCTGTTGAGCGGCATCACCGCGCAACACAGGCCGGCGCTTACCGCTTGCAAGAGGTGCTGCACTGAGTCGCTTTCCAGCAGCGGCTGGGCGGTCAGGCCGCGGCTGCGAAAGCCGTGATCGATCGATTGGCGAAAGTGCATGCCGCTGGACAGCAAGCCCAGCGGCAGCGGCTGCAGTTGCTCCCAGCTGAGGCTGGTCTGGGTGAAGCTGAAATGTCGCTGGTCATGCAGCAGGCCCATGCGGGTGTCGGCCAGCTCCAGGCTGTCGAATTGCTCGCGGGCCAGACGGTCGAGATAAGACAGGCCCAGATCCAGCTGATTGCGCGTCAGGCCTTCGAGGATCTGCTCGCTGCTCAGGGCAAACAGTTGAAAACGCAGGTTCGGGTGCTGGCGGCGAAACAGGCCGAGCAGGCGCATCGGATCGAAGCCACCGAGCGGCACCAGCCCTAAGCGCAGGGTGCCGACCAACTGCCCGCGACAGGCCGAGGCCTCGGCATACAGCCCATCATGGGCCGCCATCAGGCTGCGCGCCCAGGCCAGAATCCGCTCGCCCTCGGCGGTAAAACCCTCGAAACGCTGACCACGGCGCACCAGCGGCAAACCCAGCTCTTCTTCTAGATTGCGCAGACGCATCGACAGGGTCGGCTGGGTGATATGACAGCGCGTGGCGGCCTGACCGAAGTGGCGAGTCTCGTCCAGGGCGATCAGAAATTTAAGCTGTTTGATATCCATGGCCGCAGCTTCCAACTTCAAGGCTCAGGCTGCAAGCCTTGGGCTGTCGGTTGTCGTTATGGCAGCAACTCGCGGTAATCCTCTACCGCGGCAAACTCTTCACTGTCTTTGGGCGGCTTCTGGCTGTCTGGTTGACGCACCGCCAACAGCTGGGCGATGCCGAAGTCGCGGGCGCTGCGCAGGATCGGCAGGCTGTCGTCGATAAACAGGCTGCGCGCCGGATCGAAGCCAAAGTCGGCCTGCAGGGCGTGCCAGAACTGCTGGTCTTCCTTGGGGAAGCCATAGTCGTGGGAGCTGATCAGTCGGTCGAAGTAGGGCGCCAGTTCGATCCGCTCAAGCTTGAGCGACAGCGAGTCGCGGTGGGCGTTGGTGATCAGCACCACCCGTTTGCCGGCGGCGCGCAGGGCGGCCAGAAAGGTGTCGGCGTCCGGGCGCAGGGCGATCAGGTGGGCCACTTCGCGCTTGAGTTCGCGCACTGAGAGCTTCAGCTCGCGGCTCCAGAAATCGGTGCAGTACCACTTCAGCTGGCCGGTGTGGGCATGAAACAGCGGCAGCAATTCGTCCTCGGCCTGCTGGCGGCTGATGCCATGCAGTTCGGCATAGCGCTGCGGCAGGTGTTCGAGCCAGAAGTGGTTGTCGAAATGCAGGTCGAGCAGGGTGCCGTCCATGTCGAGCAGCACGGTATCGATGTCGGGCCAGGGCAGTTGGATCATGGTCAATTCTTGTGCTGAGGTCGTTGAAGGAGGGGGCTAGGTCGCGCTGCTGCAATCTGCGCCGGGGATAATCGGCGTAGCCGCGTTATGATAACTGCAGGTTCCATTCAGGAGTTTACCGATGCGCCAGAAGCCCACAGTTCTCGCCCGGTAATAGTTGCCAGCCGCTGTTTGTTCCGGGGTGCTGAGTTGTAACTGCGCTTTGCCCGCTTTGTCACAGGAGTTTACCGATGCGCCAGAAGCCTACCATTCTCGCTCGCGAGACCGTCGCCAGTAGCCGCTTATTCAAGGTCGAGGAGCTGCAGCTGCGCTTTACCAACGGCGTGGAGCGCACCTACGAGCGACTGGCCAATAAAGGCTCGGGTTATGGCGCGGTGATGATAGTGGCGATGGCCGATGCGCAGCACGCCTTGCTGGTGGAGGAATACTGCGCCGGCACCGACGACTATCAGATTTCCCTGCCCAAGGGCCTGATCGAACCGGGCGAGGATGTGTTGGTGGCGGCCAACCGTGAGCTGATGGAGGAAGCCGGGTTCGGCGCCCGCCAGCTCGAACTGCTGACCGAGTTGAGCCTGTCGCCGGGCTATATGAGCCAAAAAATTCAAGTGGTGCTGGCCCGCGATCTGTACCCGGAAAGCTTGCCCGGCGATGAGCCGGAGCCGATGCGGGTCGAACGGGTCAATCTGGGCGAGCTGTCGAGCCTGGTGCAGCACCCACAATTTAGTGAGGGCCGCGCCTTGGCCGCCCTGTATCTGGTGCGCGATCTGCTCACCCAGCGTGGAGAATTTAGTCTATGAGCCACCCTTATCTAGCGGCAGTGATTGCATATCTGCTGCGCCATCTGCGTACTCAGCATGGAGCATTCAGTCTATGAGTCATCCTTACTTACCGGCCGTGATCGAGCTGGTTCGCCACGCCGGCAGCGCCACCCTGCCGTTTTGGCGCAACGACACCCTGGTGACTGCTAAGGCCGATGCCTCGCCGGTGACCGCCGCCGATCTGGCCGCCCACCATTTGTTGCTGGCCGGCCTCAAGGCCTTGGCGCCGGAGATTCCGGTGCTGTCGGAGGAGGCAGCGGATATTCCGCTGAGTGAGCGCAGCCAGTGGACCCGCTGGTGGCTGGTCGACCCGCTGGATGGCACCAAGGAATTTATCGCAGGCTCCGAAGAGTTCACCGTTAACGTCGCCCTGATCGAGCAGGGCCAGGTGGTGTTCGGTGTGGTCGGCATCCCCACCAGCGGTCGCTGCTATTACGGCGGCGCGGGCCTGGGGGCGTTTTGCGCCGATCTGCCGGCCGAGGCCGAGCAGATATTTGTGCGCATAGCACCGCCCGAGGCCTTTACCCTGGTGGCCAGCAAGCGCCACTCCAGCCCGGCCCAGGAACGTTTGCTGGAGGGGTTGAGCGAGCGCTTTGGCGACCTGCAACTGGCCAGCGTCGGCAGTTCACTGAAGTTCTGCCTGCTGGCCGAAGGCAATGCCGATTGCTACCCGCGCTTGGCGCCGACCTCGCAGTGGGACACTGCGGCGGCCCAGGGCGTACTGGAAGGCGCCGGTGGCGAAGTGCTGGATCTGAAAGGCGTGCCGCTGACCTACGAGGCGCGGGAATCCTTCCTCAATCCGTCTTTTCTGGCTTTGCCGCAAGCCGCCGAATGGCGCGCCGAGTTGATTCAGTTGGCCCGCGCACTGGATTAAGTGCGGGGCGCGCCGCATAACTGTAGGGCGGGTGCAACCCGCGATAATTGTGCAGGTATAAAAGACGCGGGTTTCACCCGCCCTACGCGCTGCTATAGAGCTTGGATATTGTTGTTAGCTTAAAACGCTAACTTATAACCAATAAATACCAGCATGGTGGCCAAGCAGGGGCGCAGTATCTGGTCGGGCACTCGTCCGGATAAATGACTGCCGATATAGATGCCGGGCAGCGAGCCCATTAATAAGTAACCCAACAAGTGCCAGTCCATATTGCCCATGCTGGCATGGCCCAAACCTGCGACCAGGGTCAGGGGCACCGCGTGCGCAATTTCGGTGCCGACCAAGCGTTTAGTCGCCAGAAAGGGATACAGAATAAACAGTGCCACAGTGCCCAAGGCGCCGGCGCCAATGGAGGTGAGGGTCACCATGGTGCCGAGCATGACGCCGGTGAGCACCGTCAGCACCGTCAGGCTCGGGCCGCTCAGGTGGTAATGGTCGCCGGCATGTTTATGGGCAAAGGCCAGCAACTGTTGTTTAAACAAAATCGCCAAGGCCGTCAGCAATAAGACAAAACCCAATGCCTGCTTGATGATGGCATTCATGGCGTGGGTGTCAGTGTTTAAGTTGTGCAATATCCACAAGGTCAGGGCCGCGGCCGGCACGCTGCCGAGGGTCAGCCAGCCGGTAATGGTCCAATCAATGTTCTTGTTCTTTTGATGAACAAAGATGCCGCCGGACTTGGTAATGGCCGCATAGAGCAAGTCGGTGCCGACTGCCGTGGCTGGGTTAATGCCGAACCATAATAGAATTGGCGTCATTAATGAGCCGCCACCAACACCGGTCATGCCGACAATAAAGCCAACCACTAAGCCTGCAATGACAAAACCAAGTACACCGACTTCCATTATTACTTTCCTGCCCGCCAAGGCATGGTTTGAATGAGTGAGCGGCGGGCATCATAGCAATTTTATTTATAAGCTTTTATACGAATCTGTTTGCTACTTATAACTGCTTTTGCTCTGCAGAAATGGGCGTGGCTGCTGCTTGGCGGCTGGGGAGAGTGCTAGGGCTGCGGCGGTGCAGGCGCTCGCGGGCCTGCACCGGGACTCGGCTGAAGCGAGCCCCGTTGAGGTGTTAGTCCAACATATCGGCAAAGCGTGCATCGCGCTGGAACACCAGCGGCTGGCTGAAGCCCGGGACGTTGATCTGCTCGCTGCCCATCTCGATGCCCTGGTCGTCGATCAGGTCGTGGCCGAAGTTATAGATGATCTCCAGTTGGCCCTTGAGCGCTTGCTGGTCGTAGGCCTGGGCGTCGGCGCGGGTCTGTTCGCGCTTGGCGAGGTAGGCGGCGAAGCGCTCGGGGCCGTAGCGTTTGCGCAGCATCCGTTCGACCACTTGTGGGGCCAGCAGCACACCGCTGGCGTTGTTGCCGCCAAAGCCCTTGGAGTTGATAAAGCAGACTTCCAGCGGCTGTTCGGCGCGGGAGACATCCACTTTGGCGATGCGCAGGTGTTGCTGGTGCACGTCGTCGGCGATGGCGTCGATGGTTTTGATGCCGGGGATCAGCTGGTACTTGAAGCTGCCCAGGGCGGAGATCAGCTGGTCGGCGCTGGCGCTGGCCAGGGAGTGGCCGACGTAGGCTTTAACGGCGGTTACCGGCCAGTCGGCGATACCAAAATTGGCGGCGACCCGGTCGAGCAATTCCGATTCGGTCACCCGGTTGGCTGGGGTGCTGGAGCCGTGGGCATGCACGAAGCTGCGCAGGCGCACGCCGTCTTCGCCGACCAGTTGTATGGCGCTGGCCACGGCCTTGGCCATGCACAGGTAATTGCCGGGGCCGGGGGCGGAGATGGATTTCTTGAAGCCGTCGGCATTGATAAACACGTCCGGCACCGCGCCGTGAATATCGGCGCCCAGTTCCAGTGCCAGGGCGTCGTCCATCAGCACCACAAACTGGCTGGACTCGGCCAGGGTGAAGCCGCAGTTCTGCCCGAACGGACGGCTGGCGCGACGGAAATCCACTGTGTCTTTACCTTCGATCTGCTGCAGTCCGGCTTCGGTGGCCAGGGCGCCCATGGCGCCGTAACCGTCGATGCACTCCTGGTTGATCGGAGCTTCGCTGCTGCCGACTATGGCCACCCGGGCGCGGCCGCTAGTGATCATGTCGCAGCCTTTTTGCAGGTTGTACAGAAAGCTCGCGCAGGCGCCGGTGATGCTGCCGGTGCTGCCGACGCTGCCCAGCACATAGGCGTTGATAAAGTCCGCCGGCATGCTGTTCAGGCCCAGGGCCAGCTGCTTGGCGGTGACCCGGCCGCCTTTGAGGCGGGCCTGCATCAGGCCACCGAAGCCGTTTTCATCCAGCTGGCTCATGATGCTGCTGGCATACACGGCAATCTCGTCCGGAGCCACATGGTCGACGATTTTCTGCCACGGCAGGCCGATCGAGCGCAGCGCATCGGTGGCGGCGACCACGGTCATTTGCAGGCCGCGCGGGTGGAAGTGCGATCGATACAGTTCGCTGGGCTCAAAACCGCTCGGCAGCTGCCCGGCGGATTTCACCGGCAGCTCGCGGTAGCTGTCGACCTTGATGTCGCAGCCGTCATACAGGGTGACCTGCACGTCGTTGTCATTCAGCGCTTCCACCGTCCAGTCGCTGGGCAGTGGTTCCGGCAGCTGCTTGCGCAGGGTGATAAAGCTCAGGGGTTTGCCGGCCGGGCCGGTGACCGTGAGGTTTTTCTGCCAGGGCGCGGCATCCACATCCAGATGGCTTTTCTCGATACGCCGCACTAGGGTCGAGGCGAGAATCTGCGGGCCGTAGTCGGCTTCAATCGCGGCCAGAGTCAGGGGGGCATCGTCAAGGCTGTGGTACTGGCCGTCGACCACCTTGATCAGTTTCATCAGCACGGCCAACCCGGCGAGGGTTTCCTGGCGGCTGTGACTGTCCATCGACTCGATGACGGTGCGCCGAAAACCGTGGTGCGCAGAACTACGACCGGCGGCGTTATAGCCACCAAAACCAACAATCACCGGTAAACGAGACATCACGCAAAAGCTCCTGAAATGGCTGGGCAGGGGCTGGCGGCATGAGACTTGAACGTGCCTGGACGTGCATCGGTACCCTTGGCGGGTGGCTGCGCGAAACGGCGTAGCAAGCGTCACGAGCCATTAAACACCCAGTGCCGGCGGTTCAACTTGATTCGGATTGACTAGCTGACGCGGGGGCTGACTGTCGAGTCACGCCGCCAGTCTGGGCGGCGCCTTTGGCGGGTGCGGCGCACCTTGGTTTTGGCTATGTACCCGTTAGCTGTTGCAGGTCGATTTTGTAGGGTGGGCTTCAGCCCACCACCGCGTGATAAAGGCCTTGGTGGGCTAAAGCCCACCCTGCGTTTTGCACTCAACAGATAACTGGGGCATAGCTCAGCTTTTACCGCTGGCCCGTGGCAGACGCAGGCTGAAGCGGGCGCCGCCGAGGGCCGAATCGTCGATCTGCAACTCGCCCTGATAACCTTCGAGAATGTCCTGCACCACGGCCAAGCCGATGCCTTGGCCAGGGTGGCGGCTGTCGCTGCGGATGCCCCGTTGCAGCACTAGGGCGCGGCGGGCCACGGGGATGCCGGGGCCGTCGTCCTCCACCGCGATGTGCAGCCAGTCGCCGTCAACCTCGGCACTCACCTGCACGCGGCTCAGGCACAGCCGATAGGCGTTTTCCAGCAGGTTGCCGAACAGTTCCAGTAGCGCCGCGTCTTCGGCTTGCACGCAGAAGTTGGGATTAACCAGCAGCCGGGCCTGCACGTGTTTCTCGGCGTAGACCTTGTCGAGGGTGTCGAGCAGCGATTGCAGCAGCGGCTGGAGTTGTAGCCGATGGCCGAGCAGGGCGCCGTGGCGTTGGCTGGCGCGCTGTAATTGGTAGTCGATTTGCTGGCTCATGCGGCCGATCTGGGCCTGCATGGTGGTCACCTGTTCGCTTTGCGCGGGGTGGCGACGTAACCCGTCGGCGACGCCTTGCAGCACCGTCAATGGAGTTTTCAGGCTGTGGGCCAGATCGCCAAGGGTGTCGCGGTAGCGCTCGCGCTGCAGGCGTTCCTGGCTGAGCAGGCGATTGAGTGAGTGGGTCAGGCGCTGGATCTCGTTGGGCACGTCTTCGTCGAGCAGTTCGCGCTGGCCGGCCTCGATTTCATTCAGTTGCTGACGCAGCCGCCCGAGGGGCCGCAGCAGCCAGTTCAGGCCCAGCCAGAGCAGGCTCAGCAGGGTCAGTAAGATGCCGCCGAGCCACAGCCCGAGCTGGCGCATAAAGGCGCTTTGCAGGCGCTCGAAATCATCCACCGGCTGCATGGTGACCACGCTGAGGCCCAGACCGTTGAGGGTGATCTCGCTGTCGTAAACGAAATACTGCTGGCCGGCGCTGTCCTGGGCGCGGGCCAAACCGTGGGGCTGGCCATCGAATTGCGGTTGATACAGCGGCAGCTCGTCGCTGGCCGAGGTCGAGTGCCAGAGCTGGCGATCCGCATCGTCGTAGAGGTAACCGAGCAGCCGTGATTGCGGCTGATTGAAGGCGTCATCGGCCAGTCGCTGTGGCATCTGCAGCTGGCCGTTGTGCACCTGGGCGGCGGCGATCAGGGTATTGGCATCGGCGGCCAGGCGCGCGGCGACGAAGTTCTCCACCGCGCGGTCGAACGCCTCACGCATCGCCGGCAGCATCAGCAGCAGGCTGCACAGCACCAACAGGCTGGCGCCGAGCAGCAGGCGCAGGCGCAGCGAGCGAATCATCGGCACGGCTCGGTAAACAGATAGCCCTGGCCGCGCACCGTCTCTATCGGTTGCAAGGCGCAGGCGGCGTTGAGTTTGCGCCGTAGTCGGCCGATCAGCACTTCGATGACATTGCTGTCGTGCTCGGCGTCGTCGTTGTACAGCTGTTCCATCAGCCGCTCTTTGGCGATCACCTGCTGCTGATGGTGCATCAGGTATTCCAGCAGCCGGTATTCGTAAGCGGTCAACCCCAGTGGTTGCTCGTTGGTGAAGGCCTGCTTGCGGTTTAGGTCCAGGCGCAGCGGACCGCTGCTGATGGCGGCCTGGACGAAACCGGCGGCGCGTCGCAGCAGCACGTTGAGGCGCGCCTCCAGTTCCTCGAACTGAAAAGGTTTGACCACGTAATCATCGGCGCCGGCCCCCAGGCCTTCGACCTTGTCTTGCCAGCTGCCACGGGCGGTGAGAATCAGGATCGGTAGTGTTTGCCCACGGCTGCGCAGGGTGCGAATCAGGTCCAGGCCGCTCATGCCGGGCAGGCCGAGGTCGATGATGGCCAGTTCGTGGTGGAACTCCTGGGCGCTGTACAGGGCCTCTTCGGCGTCGGCGACGGCATCCACCACATAGCCGCTTTCCGCCAGCCGCACGCAGAGGTGATGACGCAGCAACTGCTCGTCTTCCACCAGCAGGATTTTCATGGATGTGATCCTCGGTTAACGACGACCGGGTTAGCCCGGTCGTCGTTGTGTCGCCAGAGTGGCAGCGGCTTAGAAGTTGTAGTTCACGCCTAAGTAGGCTTGCGAGCTGCTGTGCAGGTCGAGGGAGCCGAGCTTGGCGTCGCCATGGGGGCTGACTTCGACGCTGGCATTGCTGCGCAGGTAGCGGTAACCGGCTTCCAGGCCGACGTTGTTGCCGACGTCCTGGAGGATACCGGCTTCCAGGCCGGCGGCGTAGCCGATATTGCTGTCGCGGCTGGCGCCCTTGAACTCCTGGCTGAGCTTGGTCAGGCCGAGGCTGGCACCGCCGAACAGTCGGGTGCTGTCGCCCAGTGGCAGGAACAGGTCATAGCTGCCCAGCAGGTTTTCCTGGCGCAACTTGGCGCTGTTGCCGTAGCTGCTGTCGGAGACGTTTTCGTAGGTCATGTAGTAGCGCCCGCTGCTGTCGCTCTGGCCGGCGCGCAGGCCCCAGGTGCCGCTGTTATGGATCACCTTGTCGGTGTCGACGCCCGGCAGGTTCTGCTGGAAGGCTGTGGAGTGACGCATGTTGTTGCTGGTTTCGCCCCAGGTCAGGCCGGCGAAATTGTCGGCTTGAACAGCGGCGCTGGCGCCGAGGACGGCAGTGGCGAAAGCGATTTTATGCAGTGCGTTCATGGTGTTTCTCCTGTCTCTTGGAGCCCGTAATGGGACTGCAGCGAGGTTACCCAGGCGTCCCTGAACGACAGCTGAACCCTGGCTGAACCAAGGCTGAACGAATCCCCATGGGGCTCTTCGACCAAGGTCGCGCTGTGCCCTATGGCGTGCTCTGCTAAGGTCGGAATCAGTGTTTGGCCCGCCACGGAGATGCTCGATGAACGCACTTAACCCCTACGAATACGGCATGCCGCGTGATCCGGCGAACTTTCAGGCGCTCAGCCCGCTGGGCTTTCTCGAGCGGGCGGCCAGCGTCTATCCGGAGCGGGTGGCGCTGATCAATGGCGAGCAACGTCAGACGTGGGGGCAAACCTATAACCGCTGCACGCGGCTGGCCTCGGCGTTGAGCCAGCGCGGTATCGGCGTCGGCGATACGGTGGCGTTGCTGGCGCCCAACGGCCCGGCGTTGTTCGAGGCGCACTTCGGCATTCCCATGTGCGGCGCGGTGATCAACGCGCTGAATACCCGGCTGGACGCCGAAGCCATCGCCTTTATCCTGCAGCACGGCGAGGCCAAGGTACTGCTGGTCGACAAGGAGTTTGCCGAGGTCGCCCTGCGCGCCACCAGCCATCTGCCCAAGCGGCCGTTGCTGATTGGCATCGACGATCACAGCTATGAGGGCGGCGAGCTGATCGGTCAGCTCAACTATGAGCAGCTGCTGGCCGAGGGCGACCCGGATTACGCCTGGCAGTTGCCGGCGGATGAGTGGCAGGCCATCGCCCTGAATTACACCTCGGGCACCACCGGCAATCCCAAGGGCGTGGTCTACCACCACCGCGGCGCGCACCTGAATGCGCTGTCCAACGTGCTGTGCTGGGACATGGGCCGCAACCCGGTGTACCTCTGGACCCTGCCGATGTTCCATTGCAACGGCTGGTGTTTCCCCTGGGCGCTGGCGGCCACCGTCGGCACCAGTGTGTGCCTGCGGCATGTGCGCGCCGATGCGATCTACCAGGCGCTGGCCGAGCATCGGGTCAATCATTTTTGCGGCGCGCCGATAGTGCTGAATCTGCTGGCCAACGCCCCGGCGGAACTCAAGGCGCTGAAGACCCGGCCGGTCAAGGTGCTGACCGCCGGCGCCGCGCCACCGGCAGCGGTGATCGAGGCCATGGAGGCGCTGGATTTTCAGGTCACCCACGTCTACGGCTTGACCGAGACCTACGGGCCCAGCGTGGTCTGCGAATGGAAGGCGGAGTGGGACGAACAAGCGCCGGCGCAACGGGCCAGGCTCAAGTCGCGTCAGGGCGTGCGCGCCACCTTGCTGGATGGGCTGATGGTGGCCGATCCGGACAGTCTGCAGCCGGTGCCGAAAGACGGCCAGAGCATCGGCGAAATCATGCTGCGCGGTAACGTGGTGATGAAGGGCTATCTGAAAAACCCCAGCGCCACTGCCGAAGCGTTTGAGGGTGGCTGGTTCCACTCCGGTGACCTGGCGGTGTGGCACGCCGACGGTTATATCGAGATCAAGGATCGCTCCAAAGACATCATCATCTCCGGCGGCGAGAACATCTCCTCCATCGAAGTCGAGGACGTCTTGTACCGCCATCCACAGATTTTGGAGGCGGCGGTGGTGGCCATGCCCAGCGACAAATGGGGCGAAACGCCCTGCGCCTTTGTCACCCCGCGCGACGGTGTGCAGTTAACCGAAGAGGCGGTAATCCTCTGGTGTCAGCAACACCTGGCGCGCTTCAAGGTGCCGGGGCGGGTAGTGTTTGGCCCGCTGATCAAGACCTCCACCGGCAAGGTGCAAAAGTTCCTGCTGCGTGAACAGGCGCAGGCGCTGGCGCAGCAGGATTAGCCGAGTAAAAGCTATTTCCCTGCATGTTAATTATGGGGCGCAGCAATGCTCTCCGTGAGGCAAGCGCAAGTGCGCTGCTAACCTAGCAGCGCACTTTCGGCTTGTCGCGTTTCCCTATTCCTCTCGGTATGGCCAAGTGGCAATTAGCGTCGCGCCGTTTTTATGCTTGCGGCCTTAGTCGACCAGGCGATCGAGCAGGGCCTTGTCGCGTACCGCGCCCTTGTCGGCACTGGTGGCGAGCAGGGCGTAAGCCTTCAGTGCGGTGGTGACCTTGCGTGGGCGCTTCTCTACCGGCTTCCAGCCTTTGGCGTCTTGCTCAGTGCGGCGCGTGGCCAGCTCTTCGTCGCTGATCAACAGGTTGATCGAACGTTCGTGGATGTTGATCAGGATCTTGTCGCCTGCCCGCACCAGGCCAATCGCGCCGCCGGCAGCGGCTTCCGGCGAGGCGTGGCCGATCGACAGGCCCGAGGTGCCGCCGGAGAAGCGGCCGTCGGTCAGTAGCGCGCAGGCTTTGCCCAGGCCTTTGGACTTCAGGTAGGAAGTCGGGTAGAGCATTTCCTGCATGCCCGGGCCGCCTTTCGGACCTTCGTAGCGGATGATGACGATGTCGCCGGCCACTACTTCGTCGGCGAGGATGCCGCGCACTGCGCTGTCCTGGCTTTCGAAGATTTTTGCCGAGCCTTCGAAGATGTGGATCGACTCATCGACGCCGGCAGTCTTCACCACGCAGCCATCGACTGCGATATTGCCGTACAGCACGGCCAGCCCGCCTTCTTGCGAATAGGCGTGCTCGACGCTGCGGATGCAGCCGTTCTCGCGGTCGTCATCCACTGTGTCCCAGCGGGTCGACTGGCTGAACGCCGTCTGGGTCGGGATGCCGGCGGGGCCGGCGCGGAAGAAGGTGTGCACGGCTTCGTCGTCGGTCTGGGTGATGTCCCATTTGGCGATCGCCTCGGCCATAGTTTTGCTGTGCACGGTCGGCAGATCAGTGTGCAGCAGGCCGCCACGGGCCAGGGAGCCGAGGATGCTGAAGATGCCGCCGGCGCGATGCACGTCTTCCATGTGGTACTTCTGGATGTTCGGCGCGACTTTGCACAGTTGCGGCACGTGGCGTGACAGGCGGTCGATGTCTTTCAGGTCGAAGTCGATCTCGGCTTCTTGCGCGGCGGCCAGCAAGTGCAGGATGGTGTTGGTCGAGCCGCCCATGGCAATGTCCAGACTCATGGCGTTTTCAAAGGCCTTGAAGTTGGCGATGTTGCGCGGCAGGGCCGACTCGTCGTTGTCCTGGTAGTAGCGTTTGCACAGCTCCACTGCGGTACGGCCGGCTTGCAGGAACAACTGCTCGCGATCGCTGTGGGTGGCCAGGGTCGAGCCGTTGCCGGGCAGCGCTAAACCTAAGGCTTCCATCAGGCAGTTCATCGAGTTGGCGGTGAACATCCCAGAACACGAACCGCAGGTCGGGCAGGCGCTGCGTTCGTACTCGGCGACTTTTTCATCGCTGGCATCGCTGTCGGCGGCGATCACCATGGCGTCCACCAGGTCCAGACCGTGGCTGGCCAGCTTGGTTTTACCGGCTTCCATCGGTCCGCCGGAGACGAACACCACCGGGATGTTCAGGCGCAAGGCGGCCATCAACATGCCGGGGGTGATCTTGTCGCAGTTGCTGATGCAGACGATGGCGTCGGCGCAGTGGGCGTTGACCATGTACTCCACCGAATCGGCGATGATCTCGCGCGATGGCAGCGAATAGAGCATGCCGTCGTGGCCCATGGCGATGCCGTCATCCACGGCTATGGTGTTGAATTCCTTGGCCACGCCGCCGGCGCGCTCGATCTCGCGGGCGACCAGCTGGCCCATGTCCTTCAAATGCACGTGGCCGGGCACGAACTGGGTGAAGGAGTTGGCGATGGCGATGATGGGTTTCTTGAAGTCCTCGTCCTTCATCCCGGTGGCGCGCCACAGCGCACGGGCACCGGCCATGTTGCGGCCGTGGGTGGAGGTTTTCGAGCGATAGTCAGGCATGGCGGCGTTCTCGGGGGATCAGGCGGTCACGGAAAATTGCAGAATACCCGATCTGTCGCGTGGGGCGGCAGATCGGTGATGGTTGGGTGGGCAACCGCGAAACGTTGTCCACCACGGTTATCCAGGGGCGTAGGGTGGGAAACGGCGCAGCCTTTCCCACCACAGAGCCATCAATTATTCGGCAGCAAACGGCAGGTCAGGCTCTTGATATAGCGAGTCTCGGGGATGGCCGGGTGCACCGGATGGTCCGGGCCCTGGCTGCCGCGCTCAAGCAGTTGCATGTTGCGATCCAGATGGCGGGCGCTGGTCAGCAGGATGTTCTGCAGGTCGTCTTCAGGCAGGTGCATGGAGCAGCTGGCGCTGACCAGGATGCCGTCCTTGTTGAGCAGGCGCATGGCTTGTTCATTCAGGCGGCGATAGGCGGCTTCGCCGTTTTTCAGGTCTTTTTTACGCTTGATAAAGGCCGGCGGATCGACGATCACCACGTCGAAGCGCTCTTCGGCGGCTTTTAGCTGCTTGAGGGCTTCGAATACGTCGCCTTCCAGGCAGGCGACCTTGTCGTTCAGGCCATTCAGGCCGGCGTTGCGCTCGACACCGTCGAGGGCGAAGGCCGAGGCGTCCACGCACATCACGTCGCTGGCGCCGAAGGCCGCGGCTTGTACGCCCCAGCCGCCGATGTAGCTGAACAGGTCGAGCACCCGCTTGCCTTTAACGTAAGGGGCGATGCGTGCGCGGTTCATCCGGTGGTCGTAGAACCAGCCGGTTTTTTGCCCGGCAATTACCGGCGCCTCGAACTTGACGCCGTTTTCTTCCAGTGCCACCCACTCAGGCACCAGCCCAAAGGCGGTTTCCACGTAGCTGGTCAGGCCTTCGGCGTCGCGGGCGGCGGAGTCGTTCTTGAACAGAATGCCGCTCGGCTTGCAGACCTGCACCAGTGCGGCGACTACGTCGTCCTTGTGCTTCTCCATGGTCGCCGAAGCCAGTTGCACCACCAGGATGTCGCCGAAGCGGTCGACCACCAAGCCCGGCAACAAGTCGGAATCGCCAAACACCAGGCGGTAATAAGGCTTGTCGAACAGCCGCTCGCGCAGGGACAGGGCCACATTGATGCGGTGCACCAGCAGGGATTTGTCCAGCACATGGGCCGCGTCACGCGACAGCAGGCGGGCGCAGATCAGGTTATTCGGACTAACGGCAACTATGCCTAGGGGCTTGCCGCTGGAGGCTTCGAGAATCGCCTGATCGCCGCTGGCAAAGGTATTCAGGGGCGTGGCGGCGACATCCACCTCGTTGCTGAACACCCACAGGTGGCCGGCGCGCAGGCGGCGATCGGCATTGGCTTTGAGGCGCAGGCTAGGCAGGGACATGGGCTGGGTTTCTCGGGGGGTAAAAAGCGCGATTATAGCGCAGGGTCAGTCTTGCTGTGGCGCACAGTTGCGCGAGCCAAAGAGGGTCAACTATGGCTACACTTAGCCATCACTCGATAAAGATCTAGCCCATGGCCGTCGAACTCAGTACCGAACAGATTCAACAGGCTTTGCTGGGCATTAGCGTGCCGCCGCAACCGCAGATCATGGTTGACCTGCAGATGGAGCAGTACATGCCGGAGCCTGATCTGGCGGCTATCGCCAAGCTGATCAGCCAGGATCCTGGGTTGTCGGGGGCATTGCTGAAAATCGTCAACTCGCCGTATTTTGGCCTGACCAACCGAATTGTTTCGATCCGTCAGGCGGTCAATTTGCTTGGCTGCAATACCGTCATCAACCTGATCAATGCCCAGTCGATCAAGGGTGAGATGAGCGATGAGACCATAGTCACCCTCAACCGCTTCTGGGACAGTGCCCAGGACGTGGCCATGACCTGCCTGACGCTGGCCAAGCGGATTGGCTACCAGCCGTCGGATGAGGCCTATGCGCTGGGGCTGTTTCATAACTGCGGGATTCCGCTGATGCTCAAGCGCTTCCCCGACTATATGGGCGTGTTGGAACAGGCCTACGGCAATGCTTCGGCGCAGGTGCGGGTGGTTGATAGCGAAAATGATCGGCTCGATACCAATCATGCGGTGGTTGGCTATTACGTCGCCAAATCCTGGAACCTGCCGCGGCATATCTGTGATGCGATAGCCCAGCATCATAATGTGCAGGGCGTGTTCAGTGAGGACAGCAGTCGCGACAGCAAGCTGAAAACTCTGTTGGCGATATTGAAGATGGCCGAACATATTTGCGGGTGTTATCGCACCCTCGGCCAGCAAGCGGAAGACCATGAGTGGAGCGGCATTCAGACCACCATTCTGGAATATGTCGGCTTTAGCGAGTACGACTTCGATATTCTCAAAGAGACCATCCGCGACCTCGATATTCGCTGACTCACGGCTGTTGCCGTTCGCAGTCAGGTCGTAGCGCGCTGCTGCTCGTAGTTAGCTCGGAGGATGGGTTGAGCGCCGCGCTACCCATCACCCTGCAGTCTGAGGCTTTTCGCTGTATGCCTGAACTCCCCGAAGTTGAAACCACCCGCCGTGGCATTGCGCCCTATGTCGAGGGCCTGCGTGTCACTCAGGTGATAGTCCGTGAGCGGCGTTTGCGCTGGCCTATCCCGGAAGACCTGGACGTGCGCTTGTCGGGACAGTTGATTGAGCGCGTCGAGCGGCGCGCCAAGTACCTGTTGCTGTATGCCGAATCCGGCTGCCTGATCAGCCACCTGGGCATGTCGGGCAGCCTGCGACTGGTGTCGGCCGACACCCCGGTGGCCAAGCATGAGCATGTGGATATCGTCATGGAATCCGGCTTGGCGCTGCGTTATCACGACCCGCGACGCTTTGGCGCCATGCTCTGGAGCGCCGACCCGCTCCAGCACCAGCTGCTGCAAAAGCTCGGACCGGAGCCACTGAGCGAGGCCTTTGATGGCGAGCGGCTGTATCAGCAATCGCGGGGCAAAAGCATCGCCATCAAGCCCTTTATCATGGATAACGCGGTGGTGGTGGGGGTGGGCAATATCTATGCGTCTGAGGCCTTGTTTGCCGCCGGTATCGACCCGCGTCGCGCCGCTGGCACGGTCTCGCGGGCGCGCTACCTGAAGCTGGCGACGGCGATTAAACGCATTCTCGCCGCCGCCATCGAATGTGGCGGCACCACCTTGCGCGACTTTGTCGGTGGCGACGGCCAGCCCGGATATTTTCAGCAGGAGTTGTTTGTCTACGGCCGCGCCGGTGAGTTTTGCAAATGCTGCGGCAGCACCCTGCGCGACGTGCGACTGGGCCAGCGCGCCAGCGTCTATTGCCCCAAGTGCCAGCGTTAAGCTGCGAGCCTGTGCTGGCAGCGCATCTCTGCGCCCGGAGTGCGGGCGGCAAAGCAGCTTTGATTTGGGTTTTTAGGCTGGAAAAAGCCGTTCGAAATTTTTCTGCTGATTGACGGCGTTCACGCTGACAATTAGCAACGCGCTGTTATAGTTAGCCTTACCAACACGAATAGCTGAAGGATCGCACCATGAATCTGTTCCGCACGATCACTGTAGCACTGGCGCTGACCACTGGCTTGCTGGCCCTGCCGGCGCAGGCGGAAGAGGTTCAGCAGGCGACAATCAACAATGTCAGCGGCGATCCCCAGTACGCAGTCCAGGCCCCTAAAGGCTATGCCATGATTGGCGACTTGTTTATTGCCCGACCGCTGCTGATAGGCGCCACGGCTATTGGTGCGGTTGCCTTCGTGATCAGCCTGCCCTTTACCCTCGCCAGTGGCGGCGTAAAAGATGCGGGTACTGCCTTGGTGGTTGAGCCGGGCCGTGAAGCTTTCGTGCGTTGCCTGGGTTGCGATACCAGCGGTTATCAGCACAACTAAGTCTTAACAACGCCTGACAAAAGCCGGTCAAATGACCGGTTTTTTGTTGTCTGGCATTCGCTATCGAAAGTTTGCCTGGGCTGTCGTGCGCATGGATAATGCCGGCGCTTTGCCATGATGGCAGCGACAACTGGGTTTGTCGTAGCGGCTTAGTCGTATCGACAGAGGTCCAGCAGGGCTGCAACCGAGTTATCCACCTATGCATTTCAGTATTGATCAATGGCGTGCCTGGGCTCCGGGGCTCGAGAGTGCGGCCGACTGGAATGCCTGGTTGCTGGCGCAGCCAGCCGCGGCGCCGGGTGGCGAGCTGCCCTCGGTGAGCTTTCTTCCGGCCCTGCAGCGGCGGCGCCTGGGTGCCTTGGGGCGGATGTTGTTCCATGTCGCCTGGCCACTGGCCGAGGACCAGCCGCCCATGCCGCTGGTGTTTGTTTCCCGGCATGGCGAAACCCCGCGCACCTTGGCAGTGCTGCAGGCGCTCGCAACGGATGAGCCGCTGTCGCCGACTCAATTCAGCTTGTCGGTGCACAACGCCATCATTGGCCAGTGGTCGATTCTGCGCGGCGATAACAGTGAGATGACGGCCCTGGCCGGCGAGGGCGATGGTCTCGAGCACGGTCTGCTGGAGGCGCTGAGTTTGCTGGAGGAGGGCGCTCCCTCGGTGTTGCTGGTGGTCGCCGAGGAAGCCCAGCCGGAACTCTATGCCCCCTTTATCGATGACGTGCCCTGCGCCTACGCGTTGGCCCTGCGGCTGGTGCCCGGCCGGGATTGGCAACTGCAACTGGGCAGTGGCAGTGGGCCGAGAGCGCCCTGGCCCCACGGATTTTCCTTGCTGCAGGCCTTAACCGACAACTCTTCAAGCGCGGCCTCAGGCGGCTTTACTCATTATTGGAATAGCCGGCAATGGACATGGTCACGCAACAAGGGCTGAGTCGCCGCAGCGCGCCTTACGCCTGGCGACTGCTGGCCACCGCGCTGAGTTTCAGCCTGTTCGGCATCGGCGGCGTGCTGCTGCGGCTGCTGGTGTTTCCGCTGTTGGCGCTGCTGCCCGGCGATGCCCTGGCGCGGCGTACCCGCGCGCGGGCCACGGTGAGCTGGAGTTTTCGCTGGTTCGTCGAGTTTATGTTTCGCACGGGCGTGCTGACCTATGAAGTGGAGGGCGCCGAGCGTCTCGGCCGGCCGGGGCAGATGGTGATTGCCAATCACCCCTCCTTGATCGATGTGGTGGTGTTGATCGCCTTTATTCGCGACGCCAATTGCGTGGTCAAACAGAGCCTGTGGGACAATCCCAGCATGCGCGGGCCGATCCGCGCCGCTCAGTACATCAGCAACAGCGGCAGTCTGGACATGCTCGATGAGGCGGCGGCGGCGTTGCAGAGCGGTCAGACCCTGATTGTGTTTCCCGAAGGCACCCGCACCACGCCCGGCCAACACCCTGAATTTCATCGCGGCGCGGCGGCCATCGCCCTGCGCGGTGCGCGAGTGGTTACCCCGGTGGTGATCAGCGTGACGCCGACCACCCTGACCAAGGCCGAGCCCTGGTACAGCATCCCGTCGCGCCGCTTCCACTTTCGTCTGCGGGTCGGCGAAGATATCGACCCGCAGCAATTCAGCGCGTTGGGCCCGGCGCCTTTGGCCTCGCGCAAACTCAATGAGCATTTGCATCAGCACTTTATTAAGGAGCTCGCTAAAGATGAGCGATTTACAGCTGGAAATTAAACACCTGATCATCGAAGCCCTGGGCCTCGAAGACATTGCCGCAGAAGATATAGGCGCAGACCTGACGCTATTTGGTGAAGGCCTGGGGCTGGATTCGGTCGACGCCTTGGAGCTGGGGCTGGCGCTGCAAAAACGCTTCGGCATCAAGATCGACGCCGAGGCCAAGGACACCCGCAGTCACTTCGCCAATGTGGCCAGTCTGGCGGCTTTCGTTACCGCGCAACAGCGCGCCTGAGGAGCCCTAGATGCAAACCCATGATGAAGTGTTCGCCATCCTGCGCGCCGCGCTGATCGAGCTGTTTGAGCTGGCGCCTGAGCAAATTAGCCTGGAAGCCAACCTGTATGACGACCTGGAAATCGACAGCATCGATGCCGTTGACCTGATCGACCATATCAAGCGCCAGACCGGCAAGAAAATCGCCGCCGAAGAGTTCAAGGCCGTGCGCACCGTCGGTGACGTGGTCGAAGCGGTGCTGCGAGTCGTTAACGCGCCGGCTGCCAACTAGGTCCATGAGTCGTTTATCTGTGATCGAAGCCTTGCTGCGGGTCGTCAACGCGACAGTCACCCGCCAACTAAACCCATGAGCCGTTTATTTAGCCTGCTGCTGGTGCTGGTCGGGTTGCTCTATCCGTTCGCCGTGTATTACGGCATGCAGCACCTGTCGCCCCGGTTGTTTGCCGCGGTGCTCGGCGGCTTATGGCTGGCCCGGGTGCTGAGCAATAGCGGCAAGCCTGGCAATCGCTGGATGGCTGTCTGCGCCCTGGGTTTTTGCCTGTTGCTCGGTGTGGCCGGCGAGCCGGCACTGCTGCGTTGGTATCCGGTGCTGATCAGCGGCATGTTGCTGGTGTTGTTTGGTTTGAGCCTGAAATTTGGCCCGCCGCTGGTCGAGCGCCTGGCGCGTTTGCGCGAGCCGGAGTTGCCGGCGGTGGCGGTGCGTTATACCCGCCAAGTGACCAAGGTCTGGGTCGGCTTCTTTCTGGCTAACGCGCTGGTGGTGGTGGGGCTCAATCTGTGGGCGCCGCTGAGCTGGTGGGCGCTGTATACCGGGCTGATTTCCTACGGCCTGATCGGTCTGCTGTTTGCCGGCGAATGGCTGGTGCGGCAACGGGTGAGGCGCCTCGGATGAGCTGGATAAATCTCGAGCGGCTGTTGCTGGACGACCATCCCGATCGCCCGGTGAGCCTGGCGCCGGCGCTGGATCAGACCGCTGTGCGCGCCCGTGCCCTGAGTTTCGCCGCCGCCCTGCAAGCCCAGGGCGTGCAGCGGCTGGCGCTGTACCTGGACGATGCCGCCGAGCTGGCCGTCGCCTTGCTCGGCGCCTGGCGCGCCGGGGTCAGCGTGCTATTGCCGGCCGATGATCTGCCGCAAACCCGCCAGCAACTGGCCGACCAGTGCGACCTGTGGCTCGACAGCCTTGCCGGTCTTGAGGCCTCGCCGCTGCCGCCGGCCGTGCTGGACCTCGACCAGTGCCGCCTGACGCTCTGCACCTCCGGTTCCAGCGGCGCCGCCAAGCTGATCGATAAAAGCCTGCGGCAACTGGCCAACGAAGTACTGGCGCTGGAGCAGCTGTGGGGCGCGCAATTGCAGGGTGCCACAGTGGTGGCCAGCGTCGCGCCGCAGCATATCTATGGCTTGCTGTTCTGCGTGCTCTGGCCGCTGTGCGCCGGCCGGCCGTTTCTGCGCCGGGTCCAGGTGTTTCCTGAGGACTTGCAGCGCGAGAGCCTGCAACAGCCCGCGTTTGTCTGGGTGGCGAGTCCCGCGCTATTAAAAAGAATGGGCGATAACCTCGATTGGTCGGCGCTCAGCCGAGTGCGCCAGGTGTTTTCCTCCGGCGGCCCGCTGCCGGCCGAGGCCGCGCAGTTGTTGCAGCAGCGCCTCGGTCAGTGGCCAACCCAAATCTATGGCAGCTCGGAAACCGGCGGAGTCGCCTGGCGCCAGGGCGGTGAGTTGTGGCAGCCGTTCGCCGGCATCGAGCTGGGCCAGAACGAGGAGGGCGCGCTGAATCTGAGTTCCCCTTATTTGCCGGCCGGACAGCGTGAGCAAACCGCCGATGCCGTCGAGATCGAGGCCGATGGGCGTTTTCGGCTGGCTGGGCGACTGGATCGCATCGTCAAACTGGAAGAAAAACGCATCTCGTTGCCGCAGCTGGAACAGGCCTTGCTCGGCCATGACTGGGTCAGCGACGCACGCCTGGGGGTAATCCACGGCCGCCGTGCGTACCTCGGTGCGTTGCTGGCGCTCAGCCCGCGCGGCGTGCATGCCCTGCGCAATCAAGGGCGGCGCGCACTGACCGAAGCGTTGCGGGCGCATTTGGCCGACCACTGCGCGGCCATTGCCTTGCCACGGCGCTGGAGGTTGCTCAAGCAGCTGCCCTACAACAGCCAGGGCAAGTTGCCGCAAGCCGTGGTGGATACGCTGCTCAGCGTGCCGCGGCCGACTCAAATCGAGCCGCTGAGCGCTCTTGAGGTCGACGGCGAATGGCGGCTGCAGCTGGATATTCCGCTGGATCTGGCCCACTTCAGCGGCCACTTTGCGCAAACCCCGGTGCTGCCGGGAGTGGTGCAGGTCGACTGGGCGCTGATGCTGGCCCGGCAGTTGATGCCGACGCTACCGCCACGTTTCGTCGGCATGGAGGTACTGAAGTTTCAGCAGCTGGCCCGTCCCGGCGATCGCCTGCAACTGTCCCTGCGTTTCGATGCTTTACGCGGCAAGCTGTATTTCGCCTACCGCCATGGCGAGGCCGCCTGCTCGTCCGGCCGTATTTTGTTGGGTGCGGCCGATGCATAAAGTTTGCGCGCTGATTCCTGTGTTCAACCATGAGCTGGCTTTGCCGGCGGTGGTCGCGCAACTGCGCGCTGCTGGGCTGCCTTGCCTGTTGGTGGACGATGGCTCCAGTCCGGCCTGCGCGGCGGTAATCGATGCGCTGGCGGCCCAGCCCGAGTGCACTCTGCTGCGTTTGCCGAGCAATCAAGGCAAGGGCGGCGCGGTGATGGCCGGGCTGCGAGAGGCTTCGCGTCTGGGTTTCAGTCACGCCCTTCAGGTGGACGCCGATGGTCAGCACGACCTGCAATCGCTGGCAGGCTTTCTCGCCGCTGCTGCCGCCAGCCCGCAAACGCTGATCTGCGGTTACCCGCAGTACGATGCCAGCGTGCCCAAGGGGCGCCTCTATGGCCGCTACCTGACCCATGTGTGGGTGTGGATCAACAGCCTGTCGCTGAGCATTCCCGACTCCATGTGCGGCTTTCGCGTCTACCCGCTGGCCGTCAGCCTGGCGTTGATCGACTCGGTCTCCATAGGCCGGCGGATGGATTTTGACAGTGAGATTCTGGTGCGCCTGAGCTGGCGCAATCAACCGATGCAGTGGTTGCCGATTCGGGTACGTTACCCGGCCGACGGCCTGTCGCATTTCCGTCTGCTGCACGACAACGCGCTGATCTCCAAGATGCACGCCAAGCTATTCTTCGGCATGTTGCTGCGCGCCCCACTGATTCTCTGGCGGCGCTGGCGATGAGCAATCTAGACCAGCAGCCAGGCAGTCAGCATTGGGCGGCGCAAGGCGAGCGCGGCAGCTTTTGGCTGATGAAATTCACTGCCACGCTGCTGCGGCTGCTGGGTCGGCGGTTGATCAGCCCGCTGCTCTACGCCATCGTCATCTACTTCTTCCTGTTCGGTCGTAAGGCGCGCCACAGCATCGCCGAGTACCAGCGCAACCTGGCTAGCTGGAGCGGTCGGGCCGAATTAGTCCCGACCAGGCGCTCGGTGTTTCGTCAATTTATGGCCTTTGTCGACAGCCTGTTGGACAAGCTGGATGTCTGGCACGGCAAGTTGCCCCTGGCCGAGATTCGCCTGGTCGATCCGGCCGATCTGCGCAGCCAATTGCATCAGGGCGGTCGTGGGCAACTGCTGGTCTGCGCGCACCTGGGCAATCTGGAAATCAGCCGGGCGCTGGCCGAGCTGGGCGAGCAGGTGCGGATGAACGTGCTGGTGCACACCAAGCACGCCGCGCAGTTCAATCGTCTGCTGGGCGAGGCCGGCGCCAGTCATCTGCAGCTGATTCAGGTCAGCGAGCTGGACCCCGGCATCATGCTGCAACTGTCTGAGCGGCTGGAGCGCGGCGAGTGGTTGGCGATTGCCGGCGACCGCGTGCCGTTGCAAGGCGGGCGCAATGTGACGGTGGATTTTCTTGGTCGGCCGGCGGCGTTTCCCCAAGGCCCCTGGCTGTTGGCCGGCTTGCTGCGCTGCCCGGTGAACCTGCTCAGCTGTTTGAAGATCGACGGCCGCTACCAGTTGCAGCTCGAACCCTTTGCCGCCAGCGTGCACTGGTCCCGCCCGGAGCGTGACGCGGTGATCCGCCAGTGGGTGCAGCGTTACGCCGAGCGCCTCGGCCAGCATTGCCTCAGCGCGCCGGCGCAATGGTTTAATTTTTATCCCTTTTGGAAGTGCGATGAACAGCCTCAATCCAAGCCATAAGCCTGCGCCGGTAATCTTCGGCGAAGCGCCGCTGTGCATCGAGCAGATAGTCGCCCTGGCCCAGCGCCGCGCGCCGGCGCAGTTGCAAAGCGACGCCGCTTACCGGGCGAAAATTGCTAAGGGCGCGGCGTTTCTCGACAGCCTGCTGGACCGCGAAGGGGTGATCTATGGCGTCACCACCGGCTACGGCGACTCCTGCGTGGTGGCGGTGCCGCTGCATCAGGTCGAGGCGTTGCCGCGCCATCTGTACACCTTCCATGGTTGCGGCCTGGGCCAGTTGCTGAATGCCGAGGCCAGCCGTGCGGTGTTGGCGGCGCGCTTGCAGTCGCTGGCGCAAGGCTGGTCGGGAGTGCGAGTGGGATTGCTGGAACGGCTGCAGGCCTTTCTCGAACATGATGTGTTACCGCTGATTCCCGAAGAAGGTTCGGTGGGCGCCAGTGGCGACCTGACCCCGCTGTCCTATGTGGCCGCCACCCTGTCCGGTGAGCGTGAGGTGCTGTTTCGCGGCGAACGGCGCAGCAGCGCCGAGGTGCATGCCGAGCTGGACTGGCAACCGCTGGTACTGCGGCCGAAAGAAGCCCTGGCGCTGATGAATGGCACCGCGGTGATGACCGCTCTGGCCTGCCAGGCCTTCGCTCGCGCCGGCTATCTGCTGAAGCTGGCCACCCGCATCACTGCATTGAACGTGCTGGCGCTGGAAGGCAATCCCGAGCACTTCGACGAGCGCCTGTTCGCCGCCAAGCCCCATCCGGGGCAGATGCAGGTGGCCGCCTGGATTCGCGCGGATCTCGCCATCGACGCGCCGACCGCGCCGCTGCACCGCCTGCAGGATAGATACTCGCTGCGCTGCGCGCCCCATGTGCTGGGGGTGATGGCCGACAGCCTGGGCTTGTTGCGGCAATTTATCGAAACCGAACTGAACAGCGCCAACGACAACCCGCTGATCGACGCCGAGGCCGGCCGCGTGCTGCACGGTGGGCACTTCTACGGCGGCCATATCGCCTTCGCCATGGACAGCCTGAAGAACTTAGTGGGCAACGTCGCCGACCTGCTCGATCGGCAGCTGGCCCTGCTGGTCGACACCCGCTACAACCACGGCCTGCCGAGCAACTTGTCCGGCGCGCCGGCCGCCACCGCGATGATCAATCATGGCTTCAAGGCGGTGCAGATCGGCGCCAGCGCCTGGACCGCCGAGGCCCTGAAAAACACCATGCCGGCCAGCGTCTTCTCGCGCTCCACCGAGTGCCATAACCAGGACAAGGTCAGTATGGGCACCATCGCCGCCCGCGACGCCCTGCGCAGCCTGGAGTTGACTGAGCAAGTCGCCGCCGCCACCTTGCTGGCCGCCAATCAGGGCGTGTGGTTGCGCCAGCGCGAGGGTTCGCGGGCCTTGCCGGCGGCTCTGGCACTGATGCATGCCCAGCTGGCCGAGGACTTCCCGCCGGTGATCGAGGACCGCGCCCTGGAAGGCGAATTGCGCCTGTGCCTGGCCCGCATCCGCAGCCAGCATTGGAGTCTGTATGCGTAGCAAAGGCGTGTTGCAGGCCGAGATCGAGTTTGAGGTGCCCTTCTTCGATGTCGACTCGATGGAGGTGGTCTGGCACGGCCACTACGTCAAATACCTGGAAGTCGCCCGCTGCGCGCTGCTGGACAAGCTCGGTCACAACTACCAGCAGATGCGCGATTCCGGTTACGCCTGGCCGATTATCGACCTGCAGCTGCGTTATGTGCGCGGCGCCCAGTTTGGCCAGCGGATCAAGGTGCGCGCCGATCTGATCGAGTGGGAAAATCGCCTGAAGATCAATTACCTGATCAGCGCTGCCGCCACGGGCGAGCGCCTGACCCGCGCCAGCAGCGTGCAGGTGGCGGTAGAGATCGCCAGTCGCGAGATGCAGCTGGCCTCGCCACGGGTGTTGCTGGCTGCGGTGGAGCGGATGCTTTCGTGAGCGCCGGTGCCCGGTTCGTAGGGTGGGCTGTAGGGTGGGCTTCAGCCCACCGCTCATGGCATTGCGGCAATGGTGGGCTGAAGCCCACCCTACGGTTGATCGCGATCAGCTTTGCGCTGCTCTGCGCCGGCCAGACCCAGGCCTTCGACCTCGATCAGCTGAGCGCCCAGCTGGCCAAGCCGGCGCTGGTGCGTGGGCCTTTTATTCAGCAGAAACACCTGCGCGCCTTGCCGCAGCCGCTGACCAGCAAGGGGCAATTTGTCTTGTCGCGGGAATTCGGGCTGCTGTGGTTTTTGCACAGCCCAGTGCAGCAGGACTACCGCATCGACGCCAACGGCATCGCCCGGCGTACGCCGCAGGGCTGGCAGCCGCAGCCGGGGCAGGATGTGGCGGCCCAGCAGAGTCGGTTGTTTTTGGCCGTGCTCAAGGGCGATCACAGCGGTCTGGCGCGGGATTTTGACTTGCACTTGCAGGGCACGGCCGAGGCTTGGCAACTGCAACTGCAGCCGCGTTCGCTGTTGCTCAAGCAGATTTTCAGCGCCATCCAGATTCAGGGCGGCGCCTTGGTCGAACGTATCGAACTACAGGAAGTTCAGGGCGACAGCACCGTGCTGCTGATGCCCGACACCCAGCCTGGCGCCGAGCTGGCTGAGCAGGAGCGTAGCGACTTTGCCCCTTGATCGCCCGGCGCTGGAGCGCAACCTGCCACGGCTGTTCGGCCTGCTGTTGCTGGCCCTGCTGTTGCTGGCGGCCTGGCAATGGCGCAACGGCCCGCCGGTGGCGGCGAGCATGTTGGCGCTATTGCCGGCCGGCAGCAGCGATGCGCTGGTGCAGCAAGCCGAGCAGCGCATGCAGGAGCCGCTCAATCGCGAGGTGCTGTTGCTGGTCGGCCACCCCCAGCGCGCCGAGGCTATCGCCCTGGCCGGACAACTCGGCCAGCAATGGCAGGCGTTGCCGCAGTTTGATCGGGTGCAATGGAGCCTGCAGGCCGACCTTGCGGCTATCCGCCAGCAATTGCGCGGCAGCCGTCTGGAGTTGTTGCCGGCGGCCGATCGGCAACTGTTGCTGGCTCAGCCCGAGTTGCTTATCCAGCAACGGGTCGCGCAGTTATTCGACACCTTCGCCGCCAGCAGCCTGCTGCCACCCGAGCAGGATTGGCTGGGGCTGGGCGCCCGCGCTCAACAAGGCCTGAACCCCCATGGCCGGATTCAGGCCGATTTGGGCAGTGGCGTGCTGCTGCTGGAGAGCCAAGGCATGACCTGGGCGCTGCTGCGCGCCCATACCGCCGGCGATGCCTTTGACCTGCAAGCGCCCAAGGCGATTGCCGCCGCCGTGGCTCAGGCGCGCACTGTTGTGACTGCCCAAGGCGGCCAGTTGCTGGCGGCCAGCGGCGTGCTCTATGCCGCCGCCGGTCAGGCCAAGGCCAGCCGCGAGATCAGCTGGATCGGTGGTGGTGCGACCCTGGGTGCTTTGCTGTTGCTGTTGCTGGCGTTTCGCCGTTGGCGGGTGCTGCTCAGTTTACTGCCGGTGGCGGTGGCGCTGTTGGCCGGTTGCACGGCCTGCGTGCTGGTGTTCGGGCAGATCAATGCGCTGACCCTGGTGCTCGGCGCGAGCCTGATCGGGGTGGCTGCCGACTATCCGTTGCACTATTTGAGCAAGAGCTGGAGCCTGCCGGCGTGGCGCAGTTGGTCGGCGTTGTGGGCGACCTTGCCGGGGCTGAGCCTGAGCCTGGGCACTAATTTGATCGGCTACCTGGCCCTGGCTTTTACGCCGTTTCCGGCGCTAACCCAGATCGCGGTGTTTTCCGCCGCCGGGTTAATCGGTGCTTACCTGTGTGCGGTGTGTTTGCTGCCGGCCTGGCTGGCGCCGCTGCGGCTAACGCCGCCGGCCAGCCTGCTGGGCTTTGCCGAACGGCTGTTACGGCTGCGCCAGCGGCTGCTGGATAAAACCGGCAGTGGCCCGCTGCTCTTGGTGTTTTTGCTGCTGTGTGGCGGCGGCCTATGGCAGGTGCAAAGCCAGAATGATTTGCGCCAGTGGCTCGGCCAAGAGCCGCAGCTGCTGGCCGAGGCGCAGCAGATTGCCGCGCTGACCGGCCAGCAGCCGACCAGTCAGTTCTTCCTGGTGCGCGGCGCCGATCAACAGCAGTTGCTAGAGCGCCAGGCCGCCTTGGCCCTGCGCTTGGACGGTCTGGTGGCGGCCAAACAACTGCAGGATTACCGCGCCCTGAGCCAGTTACAAAGCCCCGACTCGGCGCTGCAACTGCTGCGGGCGGCGCTGCAGCAATTGCCACAACATTGGCAGCCGTTGTTGGCCATGGGCATTCCGCTGGCGGCCCTGCAGCAGGAGTTAGCGCAGCTGCTGTTGCCGGGGCCAAGTCTGGAAACGACCCTGGCCGGGCCCTTGAGTGAGGCCTGGCGGCCGCTGTGGTTGGGCGCAACTGCGGACGGGGTGGCCGGGTTGGTCAGTCTGCAAGGTCAGGCTAATGGCGCGCAGTTGCGTGGCGCGGCCGAAGGTTTGGACGGCGTGCAACTGGTCGACCGGATCGGCGAGTTGAATCAGTTATTTGCCGCCACCCAACTGAGCGCCGCCGAGCTGAAGCTGCTGTCCTGTGGGGCGATCTTATTGCTGCTGTGCCTGCCGTTCGGTTTTGCCGGTGCGCTGCGGGTGGTCTGCCTGCCGCTGCTGGCGGCGCTGGCGACCCTGGCCTGTCTGGGCTGGCTTGGCGAGCCGTTAACCCTGTTCAGCCTGTTTGGTTTGTTGCTGATTACCGCCATCGGCGTCGATTACGCGATTCTGCTCCGCGAGGCGATTGGCGGTGCGGCCGTCAGCCTGCTTGGCACCTTGCTCTCTGGGCTGCTCAGCTGGCTGTCGTTCGGCCTGCTGCTGCTCAGCCAGACACCGGCGATTGCCAACTTTGGTCTAACCATCAGCCTGGGGTTGTTCTTCTGCTTTCTGCTGGCGCCTTGGGCGGCCAACAAGGTGCCAAGCCAATGAGCATCGCTCTGTGCTGGCTCGGCGTGTTACTGCTGTTTGCCCTGGTTACCTGGCTGGGCCGGCAGCTAGGGCTGATCGCCATCGTCAGCCAGTTGCTGCTCGGCATGCTCGGCCTGCCGCTGCTGCTCTGGTGGGCCGCGCCTCTGGGCGTGGATGCCAGCACACTGCTGGCGCCGCAGTGGCTGCACGGCCTGTATGGTCTGGCGTTCAGCCTGCTGCTGGGTTGCCTGCTGAGTGATGTGGTCGATCTCGACCTGCAGCCGGCGAGCCTGAAAATCGCCTTGCCGAGTTTCTTTCTGCCGTTTTTTTGCGGGCTGGCGGTGGCGTTCTGGCTGCTGCCGGGGTTGAGCACGCTGGCCTGTGTGGCAGTCGGTTTGCTGTTTGCCCTGACCGCCATTCCGGTGCTGTTTCTGTATCTGCAGCATCAGCAGTATCCGCCGGGCAAAATCCGCCAATTGCTGCAGGCGGCGATTTTGATGGACCTGTTTTGCTGGCTGATCTTCGGCCTGGCCCAGGGCGGCAGTCAGCCGAGCACACTGCTCTGGCCGTTGCTGGCCGCAGGCACGCCACTGCTGTTGAAGCTGCTGCAGCGCGCATGGCCGCAACTGCAATCGGCACGGCTCAACGGGCTGATTTTTTTAGGGCTGTTACTGCAGCTGCAGCAACTCAAGTTGAATGCCCTGTTGTTCGGCATCGGCTACCTGTTGCTGCTCGCCAGTTTGCGCTTGCCGCTGCAAATGCCGCTGCCGGCGGCGTGGTTGGCTTGGTTGCAAAACTGGCTGTGGGTGCCGTTGATTCTGGCCTACGGCCTGCTGCAGATCGACTGGTACCTTGCTTGGCAAGGTTACAGTTGGCTGCAGTTTGGTGGCCTGTTGCTGCTGCCGATAGTCAGCAAGCTGGCCGGCAACTGGCTGGGGCTGTCTTGGGCCGATGGCCAGCTGGGAGCGCGGCGCGGTAAATGGCGCGAAGCCTTGCTGCTGAATACCCGTGGCCTGACCGAAATCGTTTTTCTCAATCTGCTGTTGCAACAACAGGTGATCGACGCCGAGCTGTATTTCGCGCTGATGCTGATGGGCTTGATCGCCACGCTGCTGCCGGCCTTGGCCGGTCGCCCGAGGCACTGCGTTACCCAATCTAATACTGAGGCAAGAAGCCCTGATGAAGTCTGCTGAGTCGCAACAACACGCCGAGCAACGCCAGGTGGTGGTGATCGGCGCCGGTCCTTCCGGGGCCATCGCCAGCGCGCTGCTCAAGCGCCAAGGCCACGATGTGCTGGTGCTGGAGCGCCAGCTGTTCCCGCGCTTCTCGATTGGCGAAAGCCTGTTGCCCCATTGCCTGGATTTCGTCGCCGAGGCCGGCATGCTCGAAGCAGTCGAGGCGGCCGGTTTTCAGCTCAAATATGGCGCCGCCTTTGCCCGGGGCGAGGCCTACAGCGATTTTGATTTTCGCGACAAGTTCAGCCCCGGCCGCGGCACGGCCTATCAGGTCTTGCGCGGCGATTTCGACAAGGTGCTGGCCGACGATGCCGAGCGCCAAGGGGTGGAGATTCGCTATCAGCAAGAGATAGTCGCGGCGGACTTTAGCGGCCCGCGCCCACGCTTGTTGGTACGGCGCCTGGTCGATGGCTCTGAGTATCAGATTGAATGCGCCTTCGTGCTGGATGGCAGCGGCTACGGCCGGGTGTTGCCGCGCCTGCTGGACCTCGATCTGCCCTCGGCTTTTCCTATTCGCCAGGCGGTGTTCACCCATATTGAGGACCGCATAGTGGCGCCGGGTTTTGACCGGGAGAAAATCCTGGTCAGCATTCACCCAGAGCACAGCGATGTGTGGTTTTGGCTGATCCCGTTCAGCGGTGGTCGTTGCTCGGTCGGGGTGGTGGCGGCCGCCGAGCATTACCAAGATCGGCCGGTGGATCTGGATGCCTGCCTGCGCGAGTTTATCGGCCAAACGCCACAACTGGCCGGCCTGCTGGAGCACGCCGTGTGGGACACTCCGGCGCGCAGCCTGGGTGGCTATTCGGCCAATGTTAAAACCCTGCACGGCCCGGGTTTCGCGCTGCTGGGCAATGCCGCCGAGTTTCTCGATCCGGTGTTTTCCTCGGGGGTGACCATCGCCATGCGCTCGGCCAGCATGGCTGCCGGCCTGTTGCACCGCCAGCTCGGCGGCGCGGCGGTGGACTGGCACAGCGAGTTTGCCGTGCCGCTCAAGCGCGGCGTGGATTGCTTCCGGGCCTATGTCGAGGGTTGGTATGACGGCAGTTTTCAGCCGGTGATCTTCTTTGCCAAGGCCAACCCGAATATCCGCCGGATGATCTGCTCGATTCTGGCCGGCTATGCCTGGGATCTGGATAACCCCTATGTGGCCGAACCGCAGCGGCGGCTCGCCGTGCTCAGTGAGCTGTGCGCCACATCGACAATCAATGAAAAGGACGTCGTATGAACCCAGTCGCCAGCACTTACGTCGAAGAAACTGGTTTTGGTTTCTGGTTTTTGCAGAGTCATGTCTGGCAGCACCATGTGTTGCGGGTCGCGATCAATGATCTAAAGCGCCTGGCTGGCGATGGGTTGCCGGTCGATCCGGTGCTGCTGGATGTTGGTTGCGGGCAGGGCAGGTCGTTCGGTTTGCTGCACGGGGCTTTTGCTCCGGCGCAGCTGATCGGTCTGGATGCCGACCCGGCGAGCCTCGACTGCGCCCGCGCCGAGGCCGAGCGGCTGAATCTGAGCGTGCAGCTGATCGCCAATGATTGCGCAGCGCTGCAGTTGGCCGATGCCAGTGTCGACCTGCTGTTTTGCCACCAGACCTTTCACCACTTGGTCGAGCAGGAGCAAGCCCTGGGCGAATTCTGGCGGGTGCTGAAACCCGGCGGTCTGCTGCTGTTTGCCGAGTCGACGCAGTTTTACATCGACACCTGGGTGATTCGCTGGCTGTTTCGTCACCCCATGCAGGTGCAAAAAAGCGCTGCCGGTTATCTGGACATGTTGCGCGGCCAGGGCTTCGAGTTTAGCGAGCAAAATGTCTCCTACCCCTATTTGTGGTGGAGCCGGGCCAGCGACTTTGGTCTGCTGGAGCGCTGGGGCATCTGCAAGCCCAAGGCCTTTGGCCAGCGCAACGAAACCCTGGTCAACGTGGTGGCGCGCAAGCCGCTAGGACCTGTGGCCGAATGATGCGCGTCTGGCTGCTGGGCCTGTGCCTGCTGCTCGGCGCCTGCGGGTTGCGTACACCGGTGCCCCAGGGCGTGCCGCAGTTGAGCGTCCAGCTGCCCCTGACGTTGTTGATTCAGCGCCAGCAAGCCGGCGAGCGTCAGGACTGGCTGCTGGTGTTGCAGGCCGAAGGTCCGAGCCTGCGCTGGTCGCTGCTCGACCCGCTGGGTGTGCCCTTGGCCCGGCAATTATTAACGGCAGGTGAGTGGCATAACGACGGCTTGCTGCCGCCCAATCCCGAGGCTCGCGAGCTGTTTGCCGCGCTGCTGTTTGCCCTGAGCACCGATGCCGCCCTGGCCCAGCATTATCCCGCCGGCACCTGGCAGTTGGGCGCCGCTGGCCGCCGGCTCAATCCGCAGTGGTCAATCAACTACCGCGCGCCGCTGGAATTCAGCCTGAGCGATGGGGCTGTGCGCTATCGGGTGCGCGCACTGACGGCGGGAGAACCTTGATGCCGACTTATTTGACGGATTTGGGCCTGGTCTGCGCCCTCGGCAGCGGCCAGCAGGCCATCGCGGCGGCGCTGTTGGCTGGCGATACCTGCGGCATGCAAGCGCAAGGCGGCTGGGTCAGTGGCCGTGAGCTGACGGTCGGCGCAGTAACAGGCGAATTACCGCCAATGCCGGCCGGCCTAGAGGCGGCCCAGAGTCGCAATAACCAATTGTTGCTGGCCGCCGCCGTGCAGATCGAGCCGCAGATCCGCGCCGCCATCAGTCGTTACGGCGCCGGGCGGATCGGCGTGGTGCTCGGCACCAGCACCTCGGGCATTCACGAGGCGGCCCTAAGCATCGCCGAGCAACAGCGCACGGGCCAGTTGCCGGCTTCCTACCGCTACAGCCAACAAGAGCTGGTGGCGCCGGCGGCCTTTCTCAGTCAGTGGTTGCAGCTGAGTGGCCCCAGCTATGTGATCTCCACCGCCTGCACCTCCAGCGCCCGCGCCCTGCTCAGTGCCCAGCGCTTGCTGCGCCTGGGCGTGTGCGATGCGGTGCTCTGTGGCGGGGTGGACAGCCTCTGCGGCCTGACCCTGAATGGCTTCGCGGCGCTGGAAGCGGTGGCCGATGCGCGCTGCAATCCATTCTCGGCCAACCGCAACGGCATCAATATCGGCGAAGGTGCGGCGCTCTTTCTTATGACTAGAGAGCTGATGACTCGCGAGATGGGGAGTGGGCAGTCGATGAGTGGGGAGTCGACGCCAATCGTGTTGCTCGGCGGCGGCGCCAGCTCGGACGCTTACCATATCTCCGCCCCAGAGCCGCACGGCCTGGGCGCCCAAGCGGCGATGCGCAAGGCCTTGGCCACTGCCGGTGTGGCCGCCGAGGAAATCGACTATTTGAATCTGCACGGCACCGCCACCCGGCATAACGATGCAATGGAAAGCCTGGCGGTGCAGGCGCTGTTTCCCGCCGGCGTGCCCTGCTCCTCGAGCAAACCGCTGACCGGCCACTGCCTGGGCGCGGCCGGTGCGCTGGAGGCGGCATTTTGCTGGCTGACGCTGAGCCGGCATAATCCGCATCGCCTGTTGCCGCCCCAGGTGTGGGATGGCGTGCCGGATCCCGAGTTGCCGGCCCTGGATCTAGTCCAACTCGGCCAGCAGTTTCGCTCCGCCGGCACTCGGCGTTTGATGAGTAATTCCTTTGCCTTCGGTGGCAATAATATTTCCCTGCTGTTTGCTCAAGAGCAGGCCCAAGAGCCAGCCGCAGAGCTTGCGCCTGCATTTGGAGAACGCCCATGAGCCTGTGGCCAATCGCCGAGCTGCTACCCCATTCGGGCCAGATGATTCTGCTCGATGAGGTGCTGCGTTTTGGCGACGAAGATGTGGAGACGCGGCTTACCGTGCGGCCCGGCGGCTTGTTCAATCTGGCCGACGGCAGCTTGCCGGCCTGGGTCGGGGTCGAGCTGATGGCGCAGACGGTGGCGGCCTTCGCCGGTTGTCAGGCGCGCCAAGCCGGTGAGCCGGTGCAGCTGGGGTTTTTACTCGGTACCCGCAGTTTCAGTTGCAATGTCGAGCGCTTCCCGGCGGGCTGCGAGCTGCATATCACGGCCCTTTGCTCGCTGCACGACGACAACGGCATGGGGGTGTTCGCCTGCCAGTTGAGTGGTCCGGGGATTCTTGCCGAGGCCCGCTTAAATGTATTTTGTCCGCCGCAAATCGGCAGTTACCTGACGGAGCCAGAGCTATGAGCGAAACCATTTTAGTCACCGGCTCCAGCCGCGGCATCGGTCGGGCCATTGCCCTGCGCCTGGCCCGCGCCGGTTATGATCTGGTGCTGCATTGCCGGAGCCGCCGCGAAGACGCCGAACAGGTGCAGCGCGAGATTGAAGCACTGGGCCGGCAGGCGCGGATTCTGCAATTTGACGTGGCCGACCGCGCTGCTTGTCGCACCGAGCTTGAAGCCGATGTCGAGGCCCATGGTGCCTATTACGGGGTGGTCTGCAACGCCGGCCTGACCCGCGACGGTGCCTTTCCGGCGCTCACTGAGGAAGATTGGGACCTGGTGCTACGGACCAATCTGGACGGTTTCTTCAATGTCTTGCAGCCACTGACCATGCCGATGATCCGTCGTCGCGCGCCGGGCCGTATCGTCTGTATCACCTCGGTGTCGGGGATGATCGGCAATCGTGGCCAGGTCAATTACAGCGCCTCGAAAGCCGGGGTAATTGGCGCGGCCAAGGCGCTGGCCATCGAACTGGGCAAGCGCAAGATTACCGTCAACTGTGTGGCACCGGGGCTGATCGACACCGAGATGCTCGATGAGCATGTGCCGCTGGCGGAGATTCTGAAGATGATCCCGGCACAACGCATGGGCACCCCGGACGAAGTGGCCGGCGCGGTGAATTTTTTAATGTCGGACGAGGCGGCCTATATTACCCGCCAAGTGATCGCAGTGAATGGTGGGTTGTGTTGATGGTTGATGCTCAAGTGTAAATGCGGGTTATGTCTTGGCGCCGTAGCGCTTTCGGTTCTAATTGTGGGTTGTGTTGATGAGTGCCAGTAAATGAAGGGTTGTAAACGGGTAGTGGTCACCGGCATGGCCGGGATCACCTCGCTGGGCAGCGACTGGGCCAGCATCGAGGCGAATATTCGCGCCAACCGCAGCGGCATCCGTTATATGCCGGAGTGGGAGCGTTTCAGCGAATTGAACACCCGCCTCGGCGGCCCGGTCGACGACTTCAAGGTGCCGGCCCATTGGACCCGTAAGCAGTTGCGCAGCATGGGTCGGGTCTCGCGGCTGGCAGTGGCGGCGGCCGAGCAGGCGTTAAGCAACGCCGGCTTGCTGAATGATCCCTGTATTCAGGATGGCCGGATGGGCGTGGCTTGCGGCTCGTCCACCGGCAGCACCGACGAGGTCAAGGCCTTCGGCAGCATGCTGCTCAACGGCGTCGCCGACGGCCTGAATGCCAACTCCTATGTGCGGATGATGCCGCACACCACGGCGGCCAATATCAGTATCTTCTTTGGTCTCAAGGGTCGGCTGATTCCCACCTCCAGTGCCTGCACCAGCGGCAGTCAGGGCATCGGCTATGCCTATGAAGCGATCAAGTTTGGCCGCCTGCCGCTGATGCTGGCCGGCGGCGCCGAAGAACTCTGCCCGACCGAGGCCATGGTGTTCGATGCGTTGTACGCCACCAGCCTGAAGAATGACGCCCCGCAGACCTCGCCGCGACCCTTCGACCAGGGCCGCGATGGCCTGGTGATAGGCGAAGGCGCCGGCATGCTGGTGCTGGAGGAGCTGGAGCATGCGCTGGCCCGTGGCGCCACTATCTATGCCGAAATCGTCGGCTTTGGCAGCAATGCCGACGGCCAGCACAGCACCCGTCCAGAATCCGTGACCATGCGCCGGGCGATGGAATTGGCGCTGGAAGATGCCGGCCTAGAACCCGCCGCCATCGGTTACGTCAACGGCCATGGCACAGCCACCGAGCAGGGCGATATCGCCGAGAGCCATGCCACCCACAGCTTGTTTGGCCCGCAGATGCCGATCAGCTCGCAGAAGAGTTTTCTCGGCCACACCCTGGGCGCCTGCGGGGCGCTGGAGGCCTGGTTCAGCATCGAGATGCTCAACCGCGACCTGTATGCCCACACCCTGAATCTGCACGCCGTCGATCCGGCCTGCGCCGAACTGGACTACCTGCGTGGAGAGATGCGGTCGATGCGTCATCAATACGTGATGACCAATAACTTTGCCTTCGGCGGGGTCAACACCTCGCTGGTCTTGCGCCGCTGGCGCTAATACGTAAAAACCATGGAGTTATAGGAAATGACCCTGTTGCGCATTTTGTCTCTACCGCTGGTGATCCTTCTGCTTGTCGGCTGTACCAGTAAGCCGGTCTACAACGCCGAGGAGCACTTTTCCAGCCAGATGGCGATCAATGATCGGCAGATGCAACGCGCCATTGTCACTGCATTGAATGATCGGCAGTGGACGGTGCAGTCCATTGAGCCAGGCAAGATTCAGGCGGCCATTACCGTTCGCGGTCGCCATCACGCGGAAGTAGACATCCCTTTCTCGCCGACCTCGTTCAAGATCCTGTACCGCAGTAGCTGGGGACTGGACTACAGCGACGGCGAGATCAATGGCAATTACAACCGCTGGGTAAACATGCTGCGTGACAATGTCCTCAAGGAGCTGGACGTCAACCCGGTACTCGAGCAGGTCGATAACTTGGGTATTGTTAAACAGGGCAGTGAGGGGGCCATCTACTTTAGTTTTCAGGAAGGCGTGCAGCGCGCCACCGACAGCGGTTTGCTCGATGGCAGTGTCGAGCTGTATTTGGCCGGGCAGGCAGTGCCGGGTGATGTGCACAAACTCGACAATGTGGTCAGCAACAAGAAGACCAACGCCTCGAACAAAACCGATGAGGAGGCATGTCTTTGGGCTCTGCAATCGGCCTTAGCCACCTTGCAGGCGGCGGCGAAAAAGGCCGGTGCCAATGCGGTGGTCGACATCGTCAGCTACTACAACCGTGATCAGTACCAAGATCCGCTGAAGTTTCAATGCCGCGCAGGCACGCTAATCGCTGGCGTAGCCCTCAAAGGCACACTCGCTAATGTTAAATAAGCCGCTGCACGAGCGTCTGATGCAACGTTTTGGACGGCGCTAAACTCGGCTTTTTGCCGCATCCATCGGTATCCGCTAGCGCCGTGCAGTCATGTAGCTCTTTGCCTCGCACGCAAGTGTTCGGCAAGACTCTGGGGGCGACGTTGCTTTTGTTGTCCCTGATGGCCTGCGGGACTTTATCGCGTCAGCAGAATGCTACGACGACACTGCCGGCGCTGGCTGCTGGCAGTGACCTTAAAACGGCGGTGGACGCCTTGGCGCAACCGCTGATCGACACCCAGCAAACACCGGGCCTGGTGATTGGCGTGCTGACTGCCGATGGGCGAAAGCAGGTGTTTGGCTATGGGGTTACCGGTCAGCCAGGCGGCCAGCAGCCGGATGGCAGCACCCTGTTTGCGGTCGGCTCGCTGAGCAAAGGTTTCTTGGCCGATGTTGCCGCGTTGCTGGTGCAGGACGGCACCTTGAGCTGGGACGACAACCTGGAACAGCTGTTGCCGGCGCACACGCCGCTCAGCGCCGACGCTAAGAAAATCACTCTGCTGCAATTGGCCACCCACACCGCCGGCTTGCCGCGCCAGCCGATGACCCCGCAAACCCTCGGCTACTTCGTGGAATATTTGTTCACCGGCAACAGTTTTTATCGCCACTACGACCGCACCTACCTGCTCAATTACCTGGCCGATTTCGAGGCGCCCAAACAGGTTGCGCCGCAGTATTCAAATATCGGTTATGGCCTGCTAAGCCATGTGCTAGAGCTGCGCACTGGGCAGAAAATCGATGCCTTGTTGCAGGCGCGGGTGCTTGGGCCTTTGCGGCTGCACAACAGCAGTTACACGCCGCAGCAGCTGGCCGGTTACGCGCAGCGCGCCCTCGGCCATGCCGGCGACCAGCCGAAGTTCATGCTGCGCGGGCAACCGGTACCGGACTGGCAGTTCAGCGATATTTTGCATGGCACCGCCGGGCTTTATTCGACTGCCGATGACTTGCTCAGCTACGCGGCGGCCCACCTGCAGCCGGGTGCCAACCGCAAACTCGATGCGGCGCTGCTGGACACCCTGCAAGTGCGGGTCGATCGTCCCGCTGAGGCGGCTGCCGTGGCCTGGAGCATCGATAGCATCGGTGGCCGGAAGATCACCTACCAGGTTGGCTTTGTCGCCGGCTATTCCAGTTATCTGGGCCTGGATACCGAGCACAAGACCGCCGTGGTGGTGTTGCAGAACAGCTTCAATTGGGCCAACGGTGCACTGGGCCATAGCCTGCTGTTGCGTCTGCCGAAGACGGCGGATTGAGGCAGCGCCGGCACGAAGGCAAGGGCTGTCCCGGTTTCGAACCGAGTCGCAGCGCGCCGGGTTTCGCGGCCAAGGCCGCGCCTGCAACTCACTCAGGCTAAGGCGCGGTGCCGCTGGCTTGCAGCTTGAGCCTTGGGGCGGCGGCCGGCAGCAACTCAAATTCCACCGGCAGTTGGCTGGCCAAGCCTAAGCCGCGTGGGTCACTGGCGGCTTCGACGGCGCCGCTGGGTTTGTCCCAGAGCAGCACCTGCTGATTGCCATAGGCGCGCTCGACGGCTTTCAGGCTGTGGCCGCGCTGTTGCAATTGGCTGAGTTCGGCCGGGCTGAAGGCCTTGGGCTCGTACTCGATCACATCCGGCAGGTATTGGTGGTGGTAGCGTGGCGCGGCGACCCAGGCGCTGGGTGGTTGGCCGTCGAGGTAACCGAGCATGGCCAGCAGCACCATGCTGGGGATGCGGCTGCCGCCCGGGGTGCCGAAGGCGGCGAAGGCTTGCGGGCTGTCGATAAAGCTTGGGCTCATGCTCGACAGCGGGCGTTTGCCGGCGGCGATCTGGTTGGCGGCGCTGCCGGTTAAACCGTAGGCATTGCTGCTGTTAAGGGCTGCGGCGAAATCGTCCATTTCATTATTGAGCACCACGCCAGTTCCGGGCACCGCGAAGGCGGCGCCAAACGGCAGATTGATCGACAGGGTGGCGGCCACGGCGTTGCCGTCGCCATCGAGAATGCTGAAGTGGGTGGTGTGGTCGCCTTCTTTCCAGGCCGGTGCCGGTGGCAGGCTGGCGCTGGGGGTGGCGCGTTGCGGGTCGATGCTGCGGGCCAGGCTTTGCAGGTAGCTGGGCGCCAGTAACTGCGGCAGCGGGTTGCGGACAAAATCCGGGTCGCCGAGCAGGCCACGGTCGCGGTAAACCCGGCGCAGGGTTTCGACCACCAGATGGCTGCGTTGCACCTTGCCGGCACTGCGCCACGGTAGCTGCTGCAGGATGCCGAGGCTTTGCGCCAGCGCCACGCCACCGGCGGAGGGCGGCGGGGCGCTGATCAGTTCGCGGCCATCCTTGAGCTTGAAGCGCAGCGGCGGCCGTTCTATCACCCGGTACTCGGCCAGGTCGCGCAGGCTCCAGATGCCGCCGGCCGCTTGCACGCCTGCGACCAAACGCTTAGCCGCCACGCCGCCATAAAAGCCGGTACGGCCATAGCGGGCCAGCAGTTCCAGGCTGTTGGCCAGTTCCGGTTGGCGCAGCAGGCTGTACTTGCCGGGGATTTCACCCTTGGTGAGAAACAGCCGGGCGCTTTCCGGGTTGGCCCGTAGCGCCGCCAAGCGCCAGCTGGCGCGCTCACGGTAGGCGGCATCGATCGACACGCCATCCGTGGCCAGGCGGATGGCTGGGGTCAGCGAGTCGCGCAGCGGCAGCCGGCCATAATGCTCGGCCAGCTCCACCAGCGCCGCCGGCAGGCCGGGAATCGCCGCCGCCAGCGCGCCATTCAGCGAGAGATCGGCGACCGGCTGGCCATCGCGCAGGTACATCTGTGCAGTCGCCGCCAGGGGCGCGCGCTCGCGGGCATCGAGAAAACGGTAGGTCGTGCTGTTGCTGCCAGTTTGCCGCAGCAAGAAGAAACCGCCGCCGCCCAGGCCGCTGCCGTAAGGCTCGACCACCGCCAGGGCGGCGCTGACTGCCACCGCGGCGTCGAAGGCATTGCCGCCGGCGGCGAGGGTTTCCAGTCCGGCGACGGTGGCCGCCGGGTGGGCGCTGGCGATGACGGCGTGGCTGGGCTGCTCGGCGGCCTGCAGATTGAGGCTGGCGAGCAGTAACAATGCGGCAGTGAAGAGAGGTCTGAGCATTTTATCGGTCGTTTGCATGCGGTGCGAGGGAAGGCCGGGGGAGCCTGCGGTTAACGCAGTATGGCCGAGCGAGCAGCATGCGGACGATCAATTAGCAGGCCGTTGAAAAACTACCTGCGTTGCCGATACAGCGTTAAAAACAGGCTCAAAATGCTCATTTACAACACGTAAACTCCGCTTTTTCGCCTGTTTTTGCCTTGTCTCGGCTGCCTCGCCTACATTTTTCAACGGCCTGCTAGGCCTTGCCGGTGAGAATCAGGTACTTCTGCATCAGTTCATCCTTGCTCTCGACGTGATTCTCATCGAGGGGGATGCAGTCGACGGGGCAGACCTGCTGGCATTGCGGCTCGTTGTAATGGCCGACGCATTCGGTGCAGAGGTTAGGGTCGATGACGTAAATTTCTTCGCCCTGGGAGATTGCGGCGTTCGGGCACTCGGGCTCGCAGACGTCGCAGTTAATGCAGTCGTCGGTGATGATCAGGGACATGGAGCAACTCCTGCGCAGGCGCGTGGCCTGCGCATGCAGAAAACGTGATGTCCAATTGTGCCGGATTGCTGCGGCAGGCGCCATCGGCGGTGGCGTTCAAGGCCACCGCGCAGAGGCTGGCGGCTTAGCGCTTGAAGCGTTCGGCCAGGGCCTCGGCGACCGCCGGATGGACGAATTTGCTGATGTCGCCGTCCAGCGCGGCGATTTCGCGCACCAGGGTCGAGGAAATATAGGAGTATTTTTCCGACGGAGTGAGAAACAGGCTTTCCACATCCGGGGCCAGCTGGCGGTTCATATTGGCCAGTTGAAACTCGTACTCGAAGTCCGAAACCGCCCGCAGGCCGCGCAAGAACACGTTGGCCTTCTGCTCGTGGGCAAAGTGCGCCAGCAGGGTGGAGAAACCCACCACCTCGACGTTGGGCAGGTGCTTGGTCACTTCGCGGGCCAGCGCTACCCGTTGTTCGAGGGGGAACAGCGGGTTTTTCTTCGGACTGGCCGCGACCGCAATGATGACGGTGTCGAACAGCCGTGCGGCACGTTCGACGAGATCGCCATGACCCTTGGTGATGGGGTCAAAGGTACCTGGATATAACACTCGATTCATCGCGACGTCCTGGCACAGGCCGGTAGGGGTGCCGATGGTAGCGCAGCCAAACCCCGCGGCCAAGCCGTTGGGTGGACTGTGCAAAATTTGCTTCGGCTGATGCCTGCTGGCCACTGCTGTAGGGCGGGTGTAACCCGCGCAGGTTGCACCCGCCCTACGGGTTGTGCAGATCTTCCGCGGTTTTGCGCTGCGTAGGGCGGGCAACCGCGAAGCGTTGCCCACCATTGCCCGCATGCGATCAGGCGCTTTTCAGCCGTTCGGCCAACTGGCTGGCCAGCTGCGAGCACAGGCCGTAGATCGACAGCTGCGGGTTGGCGCCGATGCTGGTGGGGAACAGCGAGCCGTCGTGGATCGACAGATTGTTCAGCTGGTGATGGCGGCCGAGGCTGTCGGTCACCCCAAGCTTGGGATCTTCGCTCATGCCGCAGCCGCCCATCACGTGGGCGCAGCCGAGGCGGGTGCGGTAAATCTCCATGCTCAGCTTGTCGATCAGCTCGCGGGCCTTGGCCAGGGTCGGCACATAGTCGGCGTCGGAGTGCAGCGGCAATACCGCCTTGGCGCCGGCGGCGAACTGGATCTCGGCCATGGTGTGGAAGGCCCGGCGGATGCCGTCCCAGCTGTAATCGGTCATCTGGTAGTCGAGCACCGGGCTGCCGTCGCCGCGCAGTTCGACCTTGCCCACCGCGCTGTCGGGGTGGAAGCCGTCGCGCATCAACGCCAGCATCACGTTGGTGTGCGGCAGTTGTTCCATGCGCAGGGCGTTGTCGATGCCAAAGCGGCCGAGCAGGGTCGAGGTCAGGGCCGGATGCAGCGGCGGCACTTCCAGCTTGTAGGACATGCGCCCGGTGGCGCCATCATCCCACTGAAAATGGTCGGAGTAGATCGACTGTGGCGCGCCGTAGAAGGGGTTGATCAGCTCATCAAACTGCGCCGCGGAGAAATTCACCGTGTGCAAAAAAGTCCGCTGACCGGTGCGCTCGTGCGGGTCGGGGGCGTCGGAACGCATCAGCAAACCTGGGCTGTTGATGCCGCCGCCGGCCAGCACGTAATGCTTGGCTTTAACCGTGATCTTGCGGCCGTTGGGCGCGACGCACAGCTCATCCATGCCTAAGCATTCGATGCCGGTGACCTTGTTGCCGTCGTGCAGCAAACGCTGGGCGCGGGCCAGGTAGAGCAACTCACCGCCGTTGTTCAGGGCGCCGGGAATGGTGGTGACCAGCATCGATTGTTTGGCGTTGGTCGGGCAGCCCATGCCGCAGTAGCCGAGGTTCCAGCAGCCACGCACGTTGCGCGGAATCACCTTCCAGTGCAGGCCGAGCTTGTCGCAGCCGCGGCGGATCACGTCATTGTTGGCATTCGGTGGCAGCGCCCAGGGTGCGACACCGAGGCGTTCTTCCATACGGGCAAACCAGGGCGCCATCTCGGCCGGGCTGTGGCCTTTGACGCCGTACTCGCTGGCCCAGTGCTCCAGCGTCGGGTCGGGGGTGCGAAAACTCGAGGTCCAATTCACCAGCGTGGTGCCACCCACCGCGCGGCCTTGCATGATGGTGATGGCGCCATCCTTGCTCATCCGCCCCATGCCTTCCTGATACAGCGCGCCGTAGGCCTCGGGCTCCTGCATCTTGAAGTCATTACTGGTTTTCAGCGGGCCTTCCTCGATCAGCAACACTTTGAAGCCGGCCTGGCTGAGGATTTCCGCAGTGGTGCCGCCGCCCGCGCCGCTGCCGATAATGGCCACGTCGGCTTCCAGGGTCAGGTCCTGCTCGAGGCGCGAACCGTTATAGGTTTTCCAGCCGCTGGCGAGGCCTTGTTGAAACAGATCGGGTACGGGCATGGGCTACTGCTCTCAGGCAAATTCTGGTTTTAAGGGCTGCCCGATCAAGGTGTCGGCGAGCCGCGTAGGGTGGGCTTCAGCCCACCGACTTCGGGTATTTTTGGGCTAAAGCCCACCCTACAAATAAGCAGCAAGCCGAGGACTCATTGTGCTTATTGGATGAGTTCACACAGGTTAACGGGCTGTGGTTTTAAACCTTGGGTGGGCCGGGGTAACCGCAATGGGCCCAGGACTCTGGCTGGCCATACCAGGCCAGCATTACCAATTGCAGCAGCGAGGCGTGGCCCAGCTTCAGCAAGCTAATGGAGCTGTTCTGCCAGCGGCTCAGGAAGGCGCTGACCTGCGCCGCGCTGGCGTTCTCCCAGCTGCCCCAGACGCCGGTCAGCGGCCCGCGGGTCAGGCCCAGGGCGAGCACGTCGAACAGCTGCACCGTGAGTTTTTGCATCTCCGGCGAGAAGCGCGTGAGGCTGTAGTCGATGCCCCGGATGCTTTGTTCAACGGCGGCGCTCATCTTTTCGGCGCTCACCGCACCGTCGATGATCACCGGAATCAAGGCCCGCAAAAACGGCAAGTCACTGGCCCGCAGCGTGCTCAGGCCGCTGGCCGGCATGCTCGCCGAGCAGCCGCTGAGGGTGGCGGTAACCCCGGCCGTGGCCAGGAATGCTGTGCCCAGCAGGCCGACTTTAAGTAAGCCACGGCGGCTCAGGCCGGGTGCATCGAAGGTATCGGTACTCATGCGGGCTGTAACTCCTGGGCGGCGCGGGCGAAGGGGCGGGCGGCGTCGCCAACCAGGCTCATCAGAGCCTCGAGGCTCTGCTGGGCCTGGAACTCGGCGGGCGTAACCAGCAGCGTCAGGGTTTGTTCACCCTGCACATAGAGGGCCGGATAGCCATCTGCGCGGCTGCCGAACTCGCCGACGAAGGTGTCGCGATGCAGATAACGGGTCGGGATGCCCAAGTCGGCGACAAACTCCAGCCAGCCTTTGTTCATCTGCACGCCATCGTAGACCAGCATGCACAGCTGACAGTCGTAGGTGGCCGGCGAGAACTTCTTGTGCAGCAGGTGCATGACACTGTTCACCAGACCGCTGTCGCCGTTGTAGACGAAAATCAGCTGTTGCATGGTTGGGCTCCTTAGCGAATAAACAGCTTGTAGACCAACTTCTGGATGGCCTTGCCATAGGGCGGGTAGATCATCTTGGCGGCGTTATAGCGCTGCTTGATAAAGGTGCCCTTGGCGTGGCTGAAGGTCTTGAAGCCTTCGTGGCCGTGGTAGTGGCCCATGCCCGACGGGCCGACACCGCCGAACGGCATGTCGTCCTGGGCCACATGCAACATGGTGTCGTTCAGGCACACACCGCCCGAATGAGTCTCGTGCAGCACTCGTTGTTGTTCGTTTTTGTTGTAGCCGAAGTAGTACAGCGCCAATGGCCGTGGTCGTTCATTGATGTAGGCGAAGGCTTGCTCGATGCTGTCGTAGGGCACGATCGGCAGCAGCGGACCGAAGATCTCGTCCTGCATGATCTTCATCTGATCGTTCACATTCAGCACCAGGGCTTGTGGCAAACGCCGGCCTTGGCCTTCGGGGTACAGATTGAGCACCTTGGCGCCCAGGCTTTCGGCGTCACTGAGCAAGCCTTTAAGGCGCTGCAGCTGGCGGTCATTGATGATCGCGGTGTAGTCCGGGTTGTCTTGGAGTTTTGGGTAGAAGCTGGTGACGACCTTGCTGTAGGCCGCGACGAAGGCATCGACGCGGTTGCGTGGTACCAACACATAGTCGGGCGCGACGCAGGTTTGTCCGGCATTCAGGGTCTTGCCGAAGGCGATGCGCTCGGCGGCGTGTTCCAGCGGCACCTCGGCGGACACTATGGCCGGCGACTTGCCGCCCAGCTCCAGGGTCACCGGGGTGAGGTTCTCGGCCGCCGCGCGCATCACATGCTTACCGATGCTGGTGGCGCCGGTAAATAGCAGGTGATCGAAGGCCAGCTTGGAGAAGGCCACGCCGACTTCCGCTTCGCCCAACACCACGCAGACCAGGTCTTCCGGGAAGATCTTGGCCAGCAGATCCTTGACCAGTTGCGAGGTGACCGGGGTCGACTCGCTCATCTTGATCATCACCCGGTTGCCGGCCGCCAGGGCACCGATCAGCGGGCCCATGGCCAGAAACAGCGGGTAGTTCCAGGGCACTATCACGCCGATCACGCCCAGCGGTTGGTAGATGACCCGGGCAGCGGCCGGCTGGAAGGCCAGGCCGACGGCGCGGCGGGATGGCTTCATCCACTTCTTCAGGTTTTTGCAGGCGTAGTGGATGTTTTGCAGGCTCGGCATGATCTCGGCCAGCAAGGTTTCATCGGTCGAACGGTTGCTGAAGTCTTGGCAGATCGCCTTGATCAGCGCCTCGCGCTCACTGCTGAGCAGCTGGCTGAGGGCTTTGAGCCACTGCAGACGCTGCTCGGCGGTCGGCATCGGATTGGCGCGGAACGCCTCGCGCTGGCCGGCAAACAGCTGCTCGAGCTGGCTGATTTGCTGTTGCGCTTGCTGCAGGTGTTGCTGCAAATGCGGTTGTGCAGGAGCGATTTCGGCGATTTCGGCGGCCATGGGGAATCCTTGAAAAGATGCGCGGGCGGAATGTCGGTAGATTTTTAGAGTAATTACTCTATTGTGTCAAATAGCATGCAGCGCTAAGACCCCGTTGTGTACCAAACGAAAAGTTGGGCCGTGCATTTATTCGTTACAGCGGTGTCGTCGAGGCCCCTGGGCATTGCGCCCGTGGGCCTAGTTGGTCGATCCTGTGCGCCCTTTTTGAGTTGCCGCTCTGCGGCCCTGAGTGAGTTTGACGCGGCATGGCCAGCGCACCGATAAAAACCCGTGAACGCATCATCCAAGGCAGCCTGGAGCTGTTCAATGCCCAGGGGGAACGCAGCGTCACGACCAATCATATTGCCGCGCACCTGGGGATCTCACCCGGCAATCTCTACTACTACTTCCGCAATAAGCAGGCGATCATCGCCGAACTCTTCGGCCAGTACGAGCAGCGGGTCGACCAGTTTCTGCGCGTGCCGGCCGGCCGGGCGCTGACGGTTGAGGACAAGACCTTCTACCTCGAAGCCTTGCTGGCGGCGATGTGGCATTACCGCTTCTTGCACCGCGATCTGGAACACTTGCTGGAGTCGGACAGTGGCCTGGCCCAAGGTTATCGGCTGTTCGCCCAGCGCTGCATGATCAGCGCCCAAGGCCTGTATCAGGGCTTTGTCGAGGCCGGAATCTTGTTGATGAACAGCGCTCAGGTGGAGGCTTTGACCCTCAACAGCTGGATCATCCTCACCTCCTGGGTACGTTTTCTCTGCACCTCACGCGGTGACAGCGTCGAGCTAAACGAGGAGCAGCTGCGCCGTGGCATCTATCAGGTGCTGGCGCTGGAGAGCGGCTTTATCAGCGAGGCCGCCCGCCCCGCCGTGCAGGCGTTGCACGAGAAACTCTATGTGCCGCTGGAGCGGGTGATTTAAGACTCTCGCTAATGCGGGCGTGGCCGGCAGGATTGGGAGCTAGGTAGGGTGTACTCGCCGAAGGCAGTACGCCGCTGAGTTGGCGGACTGTTCGCTACGCTCCTGAGTCCGCCCTACGCCTTGCGGCACTAATCCCATGAGTACATAAGTCTTATGGCGAGCTGCTGCTACTCGGCGAGGCCGCCTTCGACAGCCACTGCGGAATCCGGCGCTCCAAGTACAGCCCAGGGTTAGCCAAAGAGCCGTCGATAAAGCCGACGTGGCCGCCGTGCGGGTGCAGTTCGAGCTGGGTGCTGGCGGCCAGTTCGCTGAGTTCCGGCAGGCTGTGGCGGAATACGAAGGGATCGTCGGCGGCCTGGATCAGCAGGGTGGGCACCTTGATCGCCGGCAGAAAGTAGCGGCTGGAGGCGCGGCGGTAGTAGTCGTCGGCATCGGCATAGCCATGCAGCGGCGCGGTGACCTGGCCGTCGAAATCCCAAAAAGTGCGCATCTTGTCCAGCGATCCCAGTTGCTCCAGTGCCGCCAGCTGCGGTTGCTGGCCGTTGACGCGAAAACGCTGTTTTTTGTTTTGCACATAGGCGCTGAGCTCGCGCATAAAGTGCGCCTGATAGACGCGGGAAAAACCCAGGCCGATACGGTCGGCGCAGTGATCCAGGCGAAACGGCACCGACACGGCCACGGCGGCGCGCAACCCAGAGACCTCGCCGGTTTCCCCCAGGTACTTGAGCAGCACATTGCCGCCCAGCGAATAACCCACCGCATACAGCGGCGCCATTGGTCGTGCGGCTTGCAGATGCTGAATGACGGCGGCGAGGTCTTCGCTGACCCCGGAGTGATAGCCGCGCGGCAGCAAATTTGGCTCACCCGAACAGCCGCGCCAGTTCAGCGCCACGCTGGCCCAGCCTTGGGCGGCCAACGCCCGCTGTTGGCCGAGGATGTAGTGCGAGTTGGACGAGCCGGTCAGCCCGTGCAACAGCAGCACCAACGGCGCCTCGGCTGCGTGCGGGCCGAACCAGTCCAGATCGATAAAATCGCCATCGGCCAGCCACACGCGCTCGCGGTTGCGCGCCAGTTGCAGCGGCGCGCGCAGGAACGACGCCCAGAGCGTCTGCAAGTGCGCGCCGGGCAGCCACCAGGCCGGTTTAAAGATTGGATTCATCCAGGCTTATGCCGTGCGCTGCCACAGGCCGTAATGCACCTGGCCGGCTTTTTGTTCGCGGTGCAGGCGCCAGTTGGCGGGCAGGCCGAGGCTGGACGGTGGGTTTTCGCTTTCGGTGTAGACCCAGGCGTTGTCTGCCAGCCAGCCGTGCTGTTCGAGCAGGTTGCAGGCCGGCAGCAGCAGGTTCTGGCTGAACGGCGGGTCGAGAAACACCAGGTCGAAGGTCGTTGGTGCTTGCAGTTCGAGGTGTTGCAGGGCATCGGTTTGCAGCACTTGGCAGTTGCTGCAGTCCAGCGTGGTTAGGTGCTCGCGCAGGCTGCTGACGGCTTTGGCGCTGAGATCCAGCGCCAGGGCACTGCCGGCGCCGCGCGACAAGGCTTCCAGGCACAGTGCGCCGCTGCCGGCGAACAGGTCGAGAATTTTCGCCCCTTCCACATAGGGCGCCAGCCAGTTGAACAGGGTTTCGCGCACCCGGTTGGGCGTTGGGCGCAGGCCCGGCGCCATCGGGAAGCTGAACTGCCGACTGCGCCATTGGCCGCCGATGATGCGCAGCTGGCCGAGGTCGGCGCTGTGGGCAGACTTGTGTTGCGGGACTCGAGTGCGCATTAGTGCTCCGGTACGCCAAGGGGTGGTTCAGCGGGATGATCGGTCGGTGGCGGCAGCTCTTTTTGCGTAACTGTCGGGCCGGCGGTAACGATCAGCATGGCGTCAGGGTTGAGGTGTTTGGCCATGGCGTCTTTCACTTGCGCCACGCTGAGGGCCTGGATCTGACTCATAAAGTCTTCCAGGTAGGTCAGGGGTAGGTTGTAAAAGCCCATGGAGCCGAGCTGGCCGACTATATCGGCGTTGCTGGCGGTGGACAGCGGGAAGCTGCCGGCCAATTCACGTTTGGCGTCGTCCAGTTCCTTCTGGGTCGGGCCATCACGCAGGTAGTCACGGAGGATTTGCTGCACCAGTTTCAGCGTGCCTTCGCTGAGTTCGGCGCGGGTTTGCAGGTTGATCATAAAGGGGCCACGGGCCTGCATGGCGCTGAAGCCGGAGTAGATGCCGTAGGTCAGGCCGCGCTTCTCACGCACTTCTTCCATTAACCGGGTGCCAAAACCGCCACCGCCGAGGATCTGGTTGCCCAGATAGAGCGCCGCATAGTCGGGCTCCTGGCGGTCGATGCCGAGCTGGGCGAGCAGCAGATGGGTCTGCTTGGAGGCAAACTCAATGTGCTGGTGGCCGGGCGCCGGAGTCGCGGGTGGCGGGCTTTTGCTTAGCGCCGGGCCTTTCGGCAGGGCGGCGGAAACGCGGGCAGCGATGGCTTCAGCTTGGGCTCTATCGAGGTCGCCGACCAGCGCAATCACCAGGTTGTTGGCGCTGTAAGCCTTGGCGTGAAAGGCCTGCAACTGGGCGCGGCTGATGCGCGGAATCGACTGGGCATTGCCCTCGCTCTGGTGCGCGTAAGGGTGCTGGCCGTAGAGCTGGTCGAACAGCGCCAGACTGGCCAGTTTGCCGGGGTTTTGTTTCTGGTATTCAAAGCTGGAAAGCAGCTGGTTCTTGATCCGCGCCAACGAGTCGGCCGGGAAGGTCGGTGCACCTATCACCTCGGTGAACAGCTTGAGAGCCGGCTCGCGTAACGCAGGCGCGCTCAAACTGCGCAGGCTGGCGACAGCCATGTCGCGGTAGGCGCCGTTACCGAAATTGGCGCCCAGCCCCTCGAAACCTTCGGCGATGGCGCCGACGTCTTTGCCTGCAATGCCTTCATTGAGCATGGCGTTGGTGAGCATGGCCAGGCCCGGTACGTCGGCATCTTGGCTGCTGCCGGCGGCAAAGGTCAGGCGCAGGTCGAACATTGGCAACTGGGGCGCCGCTACGAACAGCACCTTGGCGCCTTCGGCGGTTTGCCAGGTTTGGATATTCAGGCTGCGCCGGGCCGGCGCCTGGCCGTCGAGGGCGGCCAGCGAGGTCAGTTTTTCCGGGCTGGCCGGGGCGTTGATTTTCGCGGCGTTGCTGGCGATCACCAACAGCCCCAGGGAAATGGGCAGGGCCAGGCCGAACAGGACGATCTTAATGCGGCGGCTGCGGGACTTACTCATGGCTGCTCTCCTGCGGCAGGATATGGACAACGCTCAGGCGCTCATGGGTGAAGTAGTCGCGGGCGGCTTGCTGGACATCGGCGGGGGTGACGGCGCTCAGCTCGGTCAGCTCGGCGTCCATCAATTGCCAGGACAGGCCGACGGTTTCCAGTTGACCGATGGCGGTGGCTTGGCTGGTGATCGAGTCGCGCTCATAGACCAGGCCGGCGATCACCTGAGCGCGCACCCGGGCCAGTTCTTCGGCGCTGGCCAGGTGGTTTTTCAGGTCATTCAGCTCGCGCCACAGGCCGGCTTCGGCTTGCGCCAGGGTCTTGCCTTTTTGCACGTTGGGGGTGGCATTCAACATAAACAGGCTGTCGCCACGGGTGTAGGCGTCGTAGCTGGAGGAGGCGGCGGAGACCAGCTCTTCGCCGCGCTCCAGGCGGGTCGGCAGGCGCGCGCTGTAGCCGCCATCCAGCAGTGCGCCGGCCAGACGCAGGGCCTGCACCTCGCGGGGCTTCTTGCTGGTGGCGACGCTCGGCACGTTGAAGCCCATCATCAGGCTCGGCAACTGGGTTTTCAGGTGCAGGGTAAGCAGGCGTTCGCCGGGCTTGCTCAGCTCCAGCGGGATTTGCGCCAGGGGTGTCGGCCGCGCCGGGATCTTGCCGAAGTAACGCAGAGCCAGTTGGTGCACTTCCTCCGGGTTGACGTCGCCGACCACCACCAGGGTGGCGTTGTTGGGCACATACCAGGCTTCGTACCAGGCGCGCAGCTCTTGCACGGTCATCCGTTCGAGGTCGGCCATCCAGCCGATGGTGGGGGTGTGATAACCGCTGGCCGGGAAGGCCAGGGCCTGGAAGCGCTCGAAGGCTTTGGCGGCGGGATTGTCATCGGTGCGCAGGCGCCGCTCTTCTTTAATCACCTCGATTTCGCGGGTGAACTCTTCCGGCGGCAAACGCAGGCTGGCCAGGCGGTCGGCCTCCAGCTCGAAGGCCACGCTCAGGCGGTCGCGGGCCAGCACCTGGTAGTAGGCGGTGTAATCGTCACTGGTAAAGGCGTTTTCTTCGGCGCCCAGTTCGCGCAGTACCCGCGAGGACTCGCCAGGGCCGAGCTTGCCGCTGCCCTTGAACATCATGTGTTCGAGGGCGTGGGACAGGCCGGTCTTGCCGGGCGTCTCATAGCTGGAGCCGACCTTGTACCAAAGCTGGGACACCACCACCGGCGCACGATGGTCTTCGCGCACTATCAGTTTCAGGCCGTTAGTCAGTTTGAACTCATGGGTGGCTTGCGCCGGCGCGTCGGCGGCCAGTGCTGGCAGGCTGACATTGGCCAGTAGAAGCGCCGTCAGGAGCAGGCCGGCGGCATTGTGGATTAGCGGCTTCATCGAAATATTTGACCTATTAGACGGCCCGCTTGGTCTTAGCCGCGGCAGGCGAGGAGGTGCTAGGATACGCATCCGTTTTACTGGCGGCCACGACTGTTAAGTCGGCTAAAACCCCGGGTGCAGTTTTTTGGCAATTGTTTGCGCTGTACCTACGCGCTTTTAGGCCCATTTGCTGGCGCGTCGCCCCTTTGCCCTATTGCCTCTTTGAGAGATCCGCTCTCCATGTTTGGTTCCAACGACGACAAGAAGACCCCCGCACCCGCCGCGCCTGCTGCGGTTGAGAAAACCGCCGAGAAAAAAGACCTGTTCGGCTGGCTGCGCAGAAAGCCGCAAGCGCCGGCGACTGAGCCGGTTAGTGTCGATGCGCCGGTTGTTGCTCCTGCGGTAATGCCGCTTGAACCGCCGGCCGATGCGCCCGCCGAGGCGAGCCTGATTGCCAGCGCTGTGCCGGCGGCGGTTGAAGTCGCGCCAGCCCCAGCCCCAGCGGTTGCGCCGGAGCCCGCAGCACTGCCCGAGGTGGCGGTGGCTGAGCCGTTAGTGGCAATCCCGGCAGCCATTGTTGAACCGGTCGTTAGCGCCATCAGCATGCCGATCACTTTGGCAGCGACGGTAGAGTCGACTCCTGCACCGGCAGCAGATTTACCGTCTGCGGCCGTTCAGGCTCCGGTTCAGTTTTCGCCGGCCGAGTCGATCACGCCACCAGTTACCGCTGCTACCGCTGCGGCTGAGCTGTCGAGCGCCGAACCGGTTTCCGCGCCTCGTGCCTCACGTTTTCGCTTCAATGCCGGCAGCGAAGTGCTGCACGCCCATCTCGATGTAGCGCCGCTGGTCGTGCCGGTTGCTCCTGAGCCGCTACCGCTTGCGCCCGTTGTCGTGGCTGAGCCTAAAGCGGCCGATAACAAGGCCGGCTTCCTCGATCGCCTCAAGCAAGGCCTGTCGAAAACCAGCGCCAGCATTGGCGAAGGCATGGCCAGCCTGTTTCTGGGCAAGAAAGCCATAGATGATGATTTACTCGAAGAGTTGGAAACCCGGCTACTGACCGCCGACGTCGGGGTCGAGGCCACCACGGCGATTATTCAGAGCCTGACCCAGAAGGTCGCCCGCAAACAACTGACCGACAGCGGCGCGCTCTATCAAGCCCTGCAGGAAGAGCTGGCGGCCATGCTGCGGCCGGTGGCCAAACCGTTGGTGATTGAACCGTCGAAAAAGCCTTTCGTGATCCTGGTGGTCGGCGTCAATGGTGCCGGCAAGACCACCACCATCGGCAAGCTGGCGAAAAAACTGCAGCTGGAAGGCAAGAAAGTCATGCTGGCCGCTGGCGATACCTTCCGCGCCGCCGCGGTTGAGCAGTTGCAGGTCTGGGGTGAGCGTAATCAGGTCACGGTCATCGCCCAGCACACCGGCGCCGACTCGGCCTCGGTGATCTTCGATGCGGTACAGGCCGCCACGGCGCGGGGCATGGACGTGCTGATCGCCGACACTGCCGGGCGTCTGCACACCAAAGACAACTTGATGGAAGAGCTGAAAAAAGTTCGCCGGGTGATAGGCAAACTTGACGACACCGCGCCCCACGAAGTGCTGCTGGTGCTGGATGCCGGCACCGGACAGAACGCCATCAACCAGGCCAAGCAGTTTAACCAGACGGTCAATCTGACCGGTCTGGCTCTGACCAAGCTGGACGGTACCGCCAAGGGCGGGGTGATCTTCGCTCTGGCCAAGCAGTTTGGCATCCCGATTCGCTATATCGGCGTCGGTGAAGGCATTGATGATTTACGCACTTTCGAGGCCGAGTCCTTTGTCCAGGCGCTGTTTGCCGGCGCCGAGCAGACCGAGCAGGAGCGTCCATGATTCGTTTTGAAGGGGTTGGTAAGCGCTATGCCAATGGCCACGTCGGCCTGCATGAGCTGAGCTTTCGCGTGCGGCGTGGTGAGTTTTTGTTTGTCACCGGGCATTCCGGCGCCGGCAAGAGCACCTTGCTGCGTTTGCTGCTGGCCATGGAGCGGCCCACCAGTGGCAAGCTGCTGCTGGCCGGGCAAGACCTCGGGCAGATCAGCAATGCGCAAATTCCGTTTCTGCGCCGGCAGATCGGCGTGGTGTTTCAGAACCACCAGCTGCTGTTCGATCGCAGCGTGTTCAATAACATCGCCTTGCCGCTGCAGATTCTCGGGCTGTCCAAACCGGAAATCAGCAAGCGGGTCGGCGCGGCGTTGGAGCGGGTCAGCCTGTCGGATAAGACCGACCTGTTTCCCGGCGATCTGTCCACCGGTCAGCAACAACGGGTTGGTATCGCCCGCGCCGTGGTGCATCGCCCGGCCTTGTTGTTGGCGGATGAACCGACCGGCAACCTCGACCCGCGCTTGGCGGCGGAGATCATGGGGGTGTTTGAAGATATCAATCGCCTCGGCACCAGCGTAGTGATCGCCAGCCACGACTTGGGCCTGATCGCGCGGATGCGCCACCGGATGCTGACCTTGCAGCGCGGTCGGTTGATTGGCGACGGGGAGTCAAGTTAATGAGTGCCACACGTCATTCCAAGCCCGCCGAGCGGGTGGGTGGTAGCGGCCATAAACCGAGCAAGCCGGAGGCCGACGGCCCGACTTTTAATCACTTGCTGCAAGCCTGGCTGGAGAGTCATCGCGCCAGCCTGGTCGACAGCTTGCGGCGCTTGCTCAAGCAGCCGATTGGCAGCTTCTTTACCTGTTTGGTGATGGCGATTGCCCTGAGTTTGCCGATGGGCTTGTCGCTATTGCTGAAGAACGTCGAACGGCTCGGTGGCTCCTGGCAGCGGGCGGCGCAGATTTCGTTGTTTATGCAGTTGCAAGCCAGCCCGCAGGAGGCCGAGCAGCTGCGCGCGCAAATCGCCGAGTTGCCGGAAGTAGCGGCGGCCGAGTGGATCAGTCGCGAGCAAGCCCTGGAAGAGTTCCAGCAGCAATCCGGGCTGGGCGAGGCGCTGAAAGAGTTACCCGAGAATCCACTGCCGAGCGTGATCCTGGTCACCCCGCAGAAAGTCGATAAGGCTAATCTTGAGGCCCTGCGCTTGCGCCTGGCCGAGTTGCCCAAGGTTGAGCAGGCGCAACTGGATTTGGTTTGGGTGGAGCGTTTGACCGCGATCCTCAAACTCGGTGAGCACTTTGTGTTCGGCTTGAGCCTGTTGTTGGTGCTGGCCTTGCTGTTGGTAATCGGCAACACCATCAGGCTGCACATCGAGAACCGGCGCATCGAGATCGAGGTGATCAAGCTGGTCGGTGGTACCGACAGCTATGTGCGTCGGCCGTTTCTGTATATGGGTGCGCTGTATGGCGTCGGTGCCGGCTTGCTGGCCTGGTTGGTGCTGGCCTTTGGGCTGGACTGGCTGAATGCGGCGGTGGTCAAGCTTGCCGGCTTGTACGGCAGTGATTTCTCGCTGGCCGGGGTGCCGCTGGCCGATGGTCTATCGTTGCTGCTGGGGGCGGTGTTGTTGGGCTATATTGGCGCCTGGCTGGCCGTCGCCAGGCATTTGAATGAGCTCGCGCCGCGTTAATAAGTTGTTGTTTGTATTGGTTTTTTGTCTGTTTTACGGAAGTGTAAGGGAACTTTTCCACAGGTTCCCTGCCTGAAAGTGCAGTGCTAGACTGCCTGTCGTTTTTTTGTTTCGCTTGCTTCAACTGTTTAAGCAAGAGTTCGGAGGATTCGCATGACCACTTCTTTGCAGCCTGTTTATGCCTTAGTCCCGGGTGCCAACCTGGAGGCTTACGTGCATGCGGTCAACAGCATTGCGCTGCTGACCCCTGAACAGGAACGCGAGCTGGGCGAGAGTCTGTATTACCAGCAAGACCTTGAAGCCGCCCGGCAAATGGTGCTCGCGCACCTGCGCTTTGTGGTGCATATCGCCCGTAGTTACTCGGGTTACGGCCTGCCCCAGGCCGATTTGATCCAGGAAGGTAACGTCGGCCTGATGAAAGCGGTAAAGCGCTTTAATCCGGAGATGGGCGTGCGTCTGGTGTCCTTTGCCGTGCACTGGATCAAAGCCGAGATCCACGAATTTATCCTGCGTAACTGGCGCATCGTCAAAGTCGCCACCACTAAGGCGCAGCGCAAATTGTTCTTCAATCTGCGCGGGCAAAAAAAGCGTCTGGCCTGGCTGAACAATGACGAAGTGCATGCGGTGGCCGCCAGCCTTGGGGTCGAGCCGCGTGAAGTGCGCGAGATGGAAAGCCGCTTGAGTGGCCATGACATGGCCTTCGATCCGGCCGCCGATGAAGACGACGAAAGCGCCTTCAAATCGCCCGCGCATTACCTGGAAGACCATCGATACGATCCGGCCGTGCAACTGGAAGCCTGTGACTGGAGCGACAATGCGTCGAGCAATCTGCATGAGGCCTTGGCCGCTCTGGATGAGCGCAGCCGCGACATCTTGCAGCAGCGCTGGCTGAATGAAGACAAGGCCACCCTGCATGAGCTGGCGGCTAAATACAGTGTCTCGGCTGAGCGGATTCGCCAGCTGGAGAAGAACGCCATGAATAAGCTCAAGGGCACTATTGAGGCCTAAGCGCCACACCTTAAAAAGCCGCACCCAGGTGCGGCTTTTTTCTGCCTGTAATTTTTTACCCGCTGTTTTTTGGAGTAGAGCTATGAAACTGCCACCGCTGCGTTTGCAGCATGGGCTGTTGTTTGCCCTGTTGGCGCTGCTGTTCTTTGGCTGGGGCGCCTGGTTGATGCGCCCTCCGGCGTCTGCCGAGCCACTACCTTGGCTGGCCGCCTGGCAGACGCAGTTGTTGCCGGCGCTGGCGAGCGAGCAGTTAAGGTTGGCCGATCTGAGCGGCGAAACCGAGGGTGAGCTTTGGTTGCAGGCGCAGCCTAGTGGGCCGCGGTTGTTGTATCGGGCGCCGGTGGGCGGTGCGGAGGAGGGGTGGACGCTGTCGGCCGAACTGCACTTGAGCCGTCTTGAGCGCGAGAGTCTGGCGGTCGCCGCAGGCTTGCAGGCCAGCAGTGGCGAGCAGCCGCTGAGTGGGCAATTGCTCGATCAGTTGGGCCGCCAGCCGGTGCTGGCGCTTGAGCTGACGCCCAGCGTTGCAGTGCCGGCCGCGCGTTTGGCGGTGACCTTAGGTCAGCCACCGCTGCGGTTGCAAATCGAGGGCGGCGAGGCTTGGGTCTATCCGGTGCTGGGTCTGATGGCGCGGGTGCAGGACGATACCGTGCTGCTGTTACGGGCGCAGCCCAAGAGCGCCCTGCAGCATTAACTGCGACAAGCTCGGGCTTAACGCGCTCCGGGCCACCAGTCGGGCCGCGCGGGTTTGAGTTGGTCGAGGTAGTGACTGCCGCCCAATTGCCAACCCTGGCGGCGAATCCAGTTGGCGCGCTGGCTGACATAACCGCTGGGCCGGCGCGGGCTCCATTCGCGCGGGTTAGGCAGCACCGCCGCCAGCAGTGAGGCTTGTTGATTGGACAGGTAGCTGGCGCCAATGCCGAAATGCTGGCGCGCGGCGGCTTCGGCGCCGAATACCCCATCGCCCCATTCGACGGTATTTAAATACACCTCAAGAATGCGCTGCTTGGACCAGCACAACTCGATCAGCCCGGTAAACCAGACTTCTAGGCCCTTGCGCGGCCAGCTGCGGCCCGACCAGAGGAACAGGTTTTTCGCCACCTGCTGGCTCAGGGTGCTGGCCCCGCGCAATGAGCCGCCGCGCTCGTTGTGCGCCAGTGCGGCGCGGATGGCGCCCAGATCAAAGCCCCAGTGCTCGGCGAACTTCTGGTCTTCGGCGGCGATTACGGCGATTTTCAAATTCTCAGGCAAGGCTTCCCAGGGGCGCCAGGTACGCTGTAGATCAATCGGCTGACCGTCGATCCATGACTCAATCTTGCGCTCGACCATTAGCGCGCTGCCCGGTGGCGGCAGCCAGCGCAGGGCCAGCACCAGCAACGCCGAGGCCGCAGCGCAATAGCCGAGTGCTTTAAATAGGCGCCGGAGCAGGAGTCGAAGCATATGCGGCTTGGCCAAGTCAGTTGGGCGGGCCATTATAGCCAGCGTCTTGATGCGGTTTGGAGCTTGTTGATGGTGCGTGGATTTCTATTGCTGGCGGCGTTCTTTGGTTTTACCGGCGTCGGGCTCGGCGCCTTTGCTGCCCACGCCTTAAAGGACCAGCTGTCGCCGGAGTACTTGGCGGTGTTTCAAACCGGCGTGCACTATCAAATGCTGCATGCCCTGGCGTTGCTGGCGCTGGCCTTGCTGGCGCGGCAGTTGCCGGGGCGTTTGCTGCTGGCCGCCGGCAGTTTGTTTGCGCTGGGCATTGGGCTGTTTTCCGGCAGCCTCTACGCTTTGACCCTGAGCGGCATAAGTGCCTTGGGGATGATTACGCCCCTGGGTGGCCTGGCGTTTTTGGCCGGTTGGTTGTGCCTGGGCGTGCATGCCTGGCGGTTGAGTTCGGTCCCGGCCTAAGGGTTGCCGTCTGGCGCCTTTTACCTTGGTCGGCGCCGGTGATCGGGCTAGAATGCTGGCCCCTCAAATTTGTTCGTGGCCGCTTATGCAGATTCAGTTAAATGGCGAAGCCTTTGAGTTGCCCGACGGCCAGACCGTTGCCGGTGTGCTTGAGTACTTGCAGCTGGGCGAGCGGCGGGTGGCGGTCGAACTCAATCTCGACATAGTGCCGCGCAGCCTGCATGCCAGCACCCTGTTACAGGCCGGCGACGTGCTGGAAATCGTCCACGCCATCGGCGGCGGCTAAGCCCGCTGGTCAGCCCTGCTTCGCTTGTCTTCGTTTATGCCCGCAAGGAGTTCCCGTGAATCCAGCACCCGTCACTCAGTTTGTCAGTGATCAGCCTTTCGTTCTGGCTGGCCGCACCTATCAATCGCGACTGCTGGTGGGCACGGGCAAGTACCGCGATCTCGAGCAGACCCGCCTGGCAATTGAAGCCTCGGGCGCTGAGATCGTGACCGTCGCGGTGCGCCGCACCAATATTGGCCAGAACCCCGGCGAGCCGAATTTGCTGGATGTGTTGCCGGCCGATCGCTACACCATCTTGCCGAACACCGCCGGTTGCTTCGATGCCATCGAGGCGGTGCGTACCTGTCGCCTGGCGCGTGAGCTGCTGGACGGCCACAATCTGGTCAAGCTGGAAGTTCTGGCCGATCAGAAGACTCTGTTCCCCAATGTGATCGAAACCCTCAAGGCCGCCGAAGTGTTGGTCAAGGAAGGTTTCGACGTGATGGTGTACACCAGCGATGACCCGATCATTGCCCGCCAGCTGGCTGAAATTGGCTGCATTGCAGTGATGCCCCTGGCCGGTTTGATTGGCAGTGGCTTGGGGATTTGTAACCCCTACAACCTGCGCATCATTCTTGAAGAAGCCAAGGTACCGGTACTGGTCGACGCCGGCGTCGGTACCGCCTCCGATGCCAGCATCGCCATGGAACTGGGTTGCGCCGCCGTGCTGATGAACAGCGCCATCGCCAATGCACAAAACCCGGTAATGATGGCCCAGGCGATGAACCATGCGGTTGTCGCCGGGCGGCTGGCCTATCTGGCCGGGCGGATGCCGAAAAAGCTCTATGCCAGCGCCTCATCGCCGCTGTCTGGGTTGATTAATTAAGCTGCTCATTTACCGGTAAGAGTTATTTCATGTCTGAATTGCAAGAGCCTGCGGCACCTGCCGAAGAGCCGCGCCCAATGCGCCCGATCAAGAGTTTTGTGATGCGCGCAGGGCGCATGACCGAAGGCCAGCAGCGCGGCCTTGAGCTGGGCCTGCCCAAGTTTGGCCTGCAGCTGGCCGATGGTCTGCGCGACTTTGATCAGGTGTTTGGTCGCAGTGCACCGCGTACCTTCGAGATCGGTTTCGGCATGGGCAGCGCGACCCTGGAGATGGCGGCGGCTGAACCTGACCACGACTTTATTGGCGTCGAGGTGCATCGTCCCGGCGTTGGCGCCTTGCTCAATGGTGTCTTGACGCAGAATTTGAGCAACCTGCGGGTCTACAGTTTTGATGCCATGGAAGTGCTGCGCGACTGCATCGGCGACGCCAGTCTCGACCGGGTGCTGCTGTTTTTCCCCGATCCCTGGCACAAGGCTCGGCACAATAAGCGCCGCATCGTGCGCCCGGAGTTTGCCCAGCTGGTGCGGCAAAAGCTGAAAGTCGGCGGCATTTTGCACATGGCCACCGACTGGCAGCCCTATGCGGAATATATGCTGGAAATCATGCAGGCGGCGCCCGGTTATCGCAATCTGGCGGCCGATGGTGGCTGCGTTGAGCGCCCGGCGGAACGTCCGGTAACCAAGTTTGAACGGCGTGGCGAGCGCCTCGGGCATGGCGTTTGGGACATTAAATTCCAGCGTGTCGACTAAGCTGGCAGACCGCATTAGTTAACGCGACTCAGGACAATCAAACAGACCGGGCAAACTCGGCACAGGGATGGAACCCTGCTTTGGCAATGATTAATGCAGGGCCGATCCGTTAGGGTCGCCGGCATTCACAGAGCGCCGCAGTCACTGCGCGTTGCGAGGAGAGAGCTGTGTTGAGAAAGTTTGCAATTCTGCTGCTGGCCGGTTGTGCATTACAGGCGCAAGCCAAAGTCGATGCGGCTCAGGCTGCCCGCCTGGGCGCCGAGCTAACCCCGTTGGGCGCCGAGCGGGCCGGTAATGTGGCCGGCACTATCCCGGCCTGGGATGGTGGTATTACCAGCGCGCCGGCCGGTTACCAGCCGGGCATGCATCACCCTGATCCCTATGCCGGCGATGCCGTGCAGTATGTGGTCAACAGCAAGAACCTTGGGCAATACCAGGCGCTGCTGCCTGACGGCTTGAAAGCTTTGCTGCAAAAGCAGCCTGAGTACTTCTTGCGGGTGTTTCCGACCCATCGCAGCGCCTCGGCGCCGCAGCGACTCTATGAGGCCGCCAAGCAAAACGCGCAAAGCGCCGAGCTGATTGCCGGCGGTAATGGGGTCGATGGCGTGGCTGCGGGCACGCCTTTTCCGATTCCTAAGGATGGCCTGGAAGCCATCTGGAACCACATCATGCGTTACCGGGGTGATCAGATTCATTTCGTCACCAATCAGGCGGCGGTGCTCAGCAACGGCAGTTACAACCTGCTGAAACTCGATCGCAATATTTACTTTGTCTACGGCCGTGACGGCATGACGCCAAAGGATCTGTCCAACACGCTGTTCTACTACAAGTACCAGGTGGTCGCGCCGGCCAAGCTCGCCGGTTCCGCCTTGGTGGTGCAGGAAACCCTCGATCAGGTCTTGGCGATTCGCAAGGCCTGGCGCTTTAACCGCGGCGAGCGCCGGGTGCGGCGTTTGCCAATGCTGGCTTTCGACACCCTGCAGCCGGACACCAATGGCATGGCCACCGCCGACATGGTCGACAGCTTTAACGGTGCGCCAGAGCGTTACGAGTGGAAGCTGCTGGGCAAGAAAGAAATGCTGGTGCCGTACAACAGCTATGCCGTGCACCAGGAAGGCATTCCTTACGAGACCATTCTCAAGGATAAAACCGTTAACCCTGAGCTGCTGCGCTACGAGTTGCACCGGGTTTGGGTCGTCGAAGCGAGCGTGCGTAAAGGCTTTAGTCACCCTTATAGCAAGCGCCGATTTTACCTCGACGAGGACAGCTGGCAAATCCTGGCGGCCGACCTGTATGACAAGAACGGCGCCTTGATTGGTTTGCAAGAAAGCCATGCGATCAACTATTACGATGTGCCAATGTTTGGCAGCACCCTGGAAACCGTTTACGACTTCCCCGGTGATAGGTATTTTGCCGATGGCCTGGACAACAACGAACCCATGTACGACTTCAATGCCAAGCTGGCACCGGTGGATTTCACTCCACAGGCGTTGCGCCGCGAAGGCAACTAACGGGTTTGAACGCGCATAAAAAAACCGCCTTTGGGCGGTTTTTTTATGCGAGTGAAGTTAGTCGATTAGCTCGGCGCCAAGAATGGTGGTTTCCGGTATGGATTGTGGCGCCGGGCAGACCTGCAGGTATTTGATGCTTTCGCGCGGGATCAGCAGCAGATCGCCATCCACTTCGAGGCTGATAAAGGGCGACTCCAACTGCATGCGCAACAGGCGCGAAATCTGTGCCGGATCACCCTGCTGTTGCGGGAAACGCATGGCCAGGCGTTGGCCATCTTGAAAGTACAGATACAGATGCTTGGTCGGTTTCATCGGCTCTTCTCGGCGTAATGGCAAGGCCCGGCGCGCCGTGAAGACCGCATCACTCAGCTGCGGTCGGCCAGTACACCAATCACGAAGAAGACTAGTAGCAATACCGGCGCCAGGGTGTAGTTATTGAAAGAGCCCAGTGCCTGCGCCAGATAAGGGGTTAAGAAAATAATCGCCAAGCCGTAGACCACGGCGCAGAGCAGCACGAATATCAGCGTGCGAAACACAAAGTTCAGACTGCCAATCGAGCGTTGCACCCAGGCATTCAGGCCCGGGCCGAACAGCACGAAGAGGGTCGCCATCAACGCCAGGGAGATGTCGCCCAGATGGCTGCGGCTCCAGCGCGAAAGGGTGGCAATTAGGTCGAGAACTAAATCCATGAAAGGTCCTTGGGCGAGGCGTGATGGGCGGGTTCAGGGCAGAAAATACTGCAGCAGATCGTTAAGAAACAGTTGGCCTTCACGGCTGGCGGTCAGCCGCGCCGGGTCTGGCAGCAGCAAACCACGCTGCTCGGCTTGTGCGCGCGCCTCGGCCAGCAAACTCAGCGGCAGGCCGGTGCGTTGCGTAAACAACTGGCTGGCGGCGCCGTCGTTGAGGCGCAGCACGTTCATCAAGAACTCGAAGGGCAGCTCGCTGGCGGTCAGGATTTTTTCACCGGCGAGAAAGTTTTTGCTGGGGTCGAGATAGTCTTTCGGCAGCCGGGTTTTCCAGCTGCGGATGATCTGCCCGCTGGGGCTGCTGAGCTTGGCGTGGGCGCCGGCACCGATGCCGAGGAAGTCGCCAAAGCTCCAGTAATTGAGGTTGTGCCGCGCCTGCCGGCCGTCGCGGGCATAGGCCGAGACTTCGTACTGGGCGTAACCGTGCTCGGCCAGCAGTTGCAGGCCGGCCTCCTGGATGTCCCAGAGGATGTCGTCTTCTGGCAATTGCGGTGGCTGGCTCCAGAACACCGTGTTCGGCTCCATGGTCAGCTGATACCAGGACAAATGGGTCGGCTGTTGGGCGATGGCGGTGCGCAGGTCGAACAAGGCGTCGTCGATGCTCTGGTCGGGCAGGCCATGCATCAGGTCGAGGTTGAAGTTGTCGAAGCCGGCCTGGCGCGCCATATCGGCGGCGCGGATCGCCTCATCACCGTCGTGGATGCGCCCCAGAGCGGTGAGCTTTTGCTGCTGAAAGCTCTGCACGCCAATCGATAAACGATTGATACCCAGCTGGCGATAGGCGGAAAACTTGGCCTGCTCGAAGGTGCCGGGGTTGGCTTCCAGGGTGATTTCGATGTCGGTGGCAAAGCCGATGCGCCGTTCGACGCCGGCCAAGATGCGGCCCAAGGCCGGCGCGCTAAACAAGCTGGGGGTGCCGCCGCCGAAGAAAATCGAACTCAGTCGGCGACCATGCACGTGCTGCAGATCGGCGTCCAGATCGGCCAGCAAGGCGTCGACATAGGCCGCTTCCGGCAAGTTCGGGCCGGCGGCATGGGAGTTAAAGTCGCAATAGGGGCATTTGCGCACGCACCAGGGGATATGGATATACAGCGACAGAGGCGGTAGTTCGAAACCGGCTGGGGCGATCTGCAGGTCGCTGTCTTGGCGACTCATAACCCCAGGCGCTGCTTAAGCAGGCGCATGGCGATGGCGCGATGGCTCAGCTGGTTTTTTTCGCCGGCCGGCAGTTCGGCGCTGGCGCAGTTGCGCTCGGCTACCCAGAACAGCGGGTCGTAGCCAAAGCCCTGGCTACCGCGCGGTTCGCGCAGAATACTGCCGTGCCAGAGACCTTCGCAGACAATCGGCAGCGGGTCGTCGGCGTGCCGCACCAGCGCCACGGCGCAGACAAATTGCGCGCCGCGCTCGGCGTCCGGCACATCCTGCAGCGTCTCAAGCAGTTTGGCATTGTTGGCCGCATCGCCCAGACCGCCTGCGTAGCGGGCCGAGTAAATGCCGGGTGCGCCGCCGAGGCAGTCGACCGCCAGACCAGAGTCGTCGGCCAATGCCGGTAGGCCCGAGACCCGCGCCGCATGGCGGGCCTTGAGAATGGCGTTCTCGATAAAGGACAGGCCGGTTTCGTCCGGTTCAACCCGGCTGAATGCACTGACGGCCTGCACCTTGATGCTGTCGCCGAGCATGGCTTGCAGTTCTTTGAGTTTGCCGGCGTTGTGGCTGGCCAAGACCAGTTCGGTTATTGCTTTCATTGGTCGGGGAAGAATTCTTGGCTGAAGTCGAAGCTGTGCGGCACGCCGTCAGCGCCTTTGACGTTAAGGGTGAAACGCAGCATTTCTTGTTGCTCGAACGGGAACTGCGCCAGGTAGTAAATAGCCGTGCCTTCTTTGACCTGCTTGAAACTCAGCGGGCTGATTTGCCCGAGCAGGTTTTTCACCTCGCCACTGACTTGGCCGGTGCTGGCCTTGCCGGCTTGCAGCAAGGCGACATTGACCACGCCTTGCTGCTTGCTGCGCACCAGGCCGACGGCGGCGGCTACTTCGGGCTGCAAGAAGCTGGAGTTGAAGGCGCTGTAATGCACATCCAGCGCGCCATAGCTTTGTTTCTGTTCGGCCATGGCCGGCAGTGCCAGGCAAAAGCTTAAAACGAGTAGGGCTAAACGTTGCATGGTGATTCTCCTCACGTTGCGCTGATTATTCAGTTCGCGCGGGCGGCTGCAGGGGGCTCGGGCCGCTGACGCGATAGATGCCAATTTCACCCAATAGATTAGGCCAAATTCGGCTGGCCCAGTTATGCCGATGCAGGCGATCGACGGCCAGGCGGTCGAGCACCCGCACCTGACGCTGATGACAGAGTTCCTCGAAGTCGAGGAAGGTGCAAAAGTGAATGTTCGGCGTGTTGTACCAGGTGTAGGGCAGGAACTCGGACACCGGCATCTGGCCGCGGCGCAGCAGGTCCCAGCGGCAACGCCAATGGCCGAAGTTTGGGAAGGTGATGATGCACTGGCGACCGATGCGCAGCATCTCCTCCAGCAACCGATCGGGGTATTGCACGGCTTGCAGGGCCTGTGTCATCACCACCACGTCGAAACTGTTGCTGGCGAAGTTGCTCAGGCCCTGGTCGAGGTCTTGCTCGATCACATTGATGCCCTTGTGCAGGCATTCGGCGATGTTATCGGCGTCGATTTCCAAACCATAACCGCTGACCTGCTTGTGGTCGCGCAGCCAGGCGAGCAGCTCGCCGTCGCCGCAGCCGAGGTCGAGCACCCGACTGCCGCTCGGGATCCAGTCTTGGATGATGTCTAGGTCGGCTCTCATGTCAGGACGGCCTCAAACGCTAATTCGCTGCATATAGGCGTTGAAGGCCTGCAGGTAGCGTGGAATGGGAATCAGGAAGGCATCGTGGCCTTGCGGGGCATCGATTTCCAGGTAGCTGACGTTTTTGTCGGCGGCCATCAAGGCGTCGACCAACTCCCGCGAGCGGGCCGGCGAGAAGCGCCAGTCGGTGGTAAAGGACATCACGCAAAAATCCGCCTGAGCCGGCGCCAGGGCTTTGGCCAGGTCGCCACCTTGGCTGGCGGCCGGGTCGAAGTAGTCGAGGGCCTTGGTCATCAACAGGTAGGTGTTGGCGTCGAAGCGCCCGGAAAATTCTTCGCCCTGATAGCGCAGGTAGCTTTCGACCTGAAACTCGACGCTGTGAAAATCGTAATTGAGCTTGTCGCTTTTCAGGTCGCGGCCGAATTTCTCGCCCATGGCGTCATCCGACAAATAGGTGATATGGCCGACCATGCGCGCCAAGATCAGCCCGCGCTTGGGGATGACGCCGCGCTCCTGAAAGTGCCCGCCGTGAAAGTCCGGGTCGGACAGAATCGCCTGACGCGCTACCTCGTTGAAGGCAATGTTTTGCGCCGACAGCTTGGGCGCGCAGGCAATGGCCAGGCAGTGCCGCACCCGCTCGGGATAGCTGATGGTCCATTGCAGCGCCTGCATGCCGCCGAGGCTGCCGCCCACCACTGCCGCCCACTGACCGATGCCGAGGCGCTCGGCCAGCAGCGCTTGGCTGTGGACCCAGTCTTCCACCGTCATCATCGGGAAATCGGCGCCGTAGGGCTTGCCGGTCTCGGGGTTGAGGCTGGATGGGCCGGTCGAGCCATTGCAACCGCCGAGGTTGTTCAGGCTGACGACGAAGAACTTGCGGGTGTCGATCGGCTTGCCGGGGCCGATACAGCTGTCCCACC
>C687J26845_10000015_pt1 | contig 127019 bp, 138 predicted proteins | sample RifCSPlowO2_12_FD_26845 | JGI IMG/M metagenome (IMG submission 26845)
TCTGGCGCAGCAGCGCCAAGGTCGGCGCGGGCAAGTTCAGGCCGTTGCGACCGCTGCCACCGGCTTAGCGTGCTTTATTTTCCGTTTTCTGAGACGACCCCGGTATGACCACGGCTTGCCCCGTGGATTCTTTAACGCGCAGCGTGACCCCCTTGCCGCAGAGAGGGCACTTCATCATGCCGTGTGCATCCGGCACCCCCCGTCTCAGGAACCGCGTGTATTCCTTGCCGCTGGCATCGCAGCGCAGGCGGCGGTGAAGGGGGACGGAAAATCCGCTCACGCTCCACCCCCAGGCGCTGGCACGGTTGTGCCTAAAAGCGCCTGCACACGTCCATTGACAGGTCGATGCAGGGATTCGCCCTTTGCCGCCTGCCCGCCCATCATCCGGGCGGCGAGGCGTGCGCGCTCATGCTCTGTGCTTTTGTCGGCGCGAAAGGGTGTGTCAGCTTTTTGCTTTGCCTTTGCCGTCTTGTTTTCGATGTATGCGGCGATGGCTACCTCCACCGGCTCGGGGTGCGCAAAGGCCTGTACCAGCCTGACCACCTGACCAACCCAGCCCATGGCGAACTCATCGCCGAGTGAGGTTGCCGTTCGCTTGCCGCCGCGCATGCCAGACAAGCCCTCCAGCTTCTCTGTGATCCAGGCGCTGCGCGCCTTCTTGCACTTTCGCACCAGCACGTCGAAGGTGTACGCGGCAACCTGCGCTTGTGCCGCTATACCGACAAAGACGTAGGAGCCTTCGTTCAGTACCGCTTTGGGCTTGTCAATAACAACAAAGCGCTGGAGCATCAACTGGCATCCGAATGCTTTGCCGACCATAGCAGCCAGGGCGCCCTCCCATTGGGCGGGCTTGTTACGAGCCATGGTGCGGCTGTTGGCATGGGCTTCGCCAATATCGGCCATGGTAATTTGCTCTGCTGATACTCCGTGCGCAGCCATCAGGGCATACGCTTGCCGCATCGCGGCGGCTGCTTCGTGAGGGTTGTCCGATGAAGAAAGTGCGAGGCATTTCTTGATCTTGCTGAGAATTTTGGAATCAATCACTGCGTTCCCTTCATGCTTGCGTCTTTGGCTCGTCTGCAAGTCGGGGATCGAGGATGGAGGTGGCGATCTTCCAACTCAGCGCACCCCAGGTGTGCTGGCAATACTGGCAGTCGCGGTACAGGCCGTGTGCCGTCACGTACCACTGTTTCACGCCCTTCTTGCCGCACTCAGGGCAGCGTGCGCGCTTCTGCTTGGGCGCGCCGTAGCCTTGACCTTTGCGTACACCCATGACTCAGCCCTGCTTGTCGTTTTCGGCTTCCCGCATCTCGCGGGCAACATCGTGCATCTTGTCATGCAGTCCTTCCAAGATGCGGAGGTTGTATTGGTCAACCTCGTCCCACTGGTTTGACAGGTCGAGGACTTTCTTCGCCATCGTCACGAGCTGGCGAGCGTGGCGCGATGCCATTTGCTTGGTGGTTGGTGTTGCCATCGCTCTTACCCTGGGAAAGCGGGGACTACCTGGGCGCCGGAAAGCGACTTGCGCATTGCGTCCTTGAGCTTGGCCGTGATGCGCCGGGTAACTTCTTCGAGTTCCCCGTGGTCGGCGTCTCTTGTGGCCGTGTCGAGTTCGACGGCATAGCTGTAGGCCATGCCTGCCAGATCATTGACCAAACGATCCATTTGATCGGGGGCGCCGCCAGGGGCGGGGGATTCACTATGCATAGCCATCTCCTGTGTGTCGATGGCTTATTATTACACACTAATTAGGAGATGAATAGGCGATTTCAGCAGGCATCCGAAGCAGCGGCGAAGATGCGCTTCACCGCCTCGTACATCCTCTGGCCGTCTGCATCTTGGTAGCCGAAGGTGTTGACGAACGTGGAGAAGGTCAGGCCTTCGCCCGAAGCCTCCGACCAGTCATCAAACGCATGCGCCATGGCAATCGCCTTGCGCTGGAAAGTCCGCGCGGCCTCCCGCTGGGCCTTTTTGGCGCGGTGCCCCCGGATCAGGGCGATCTCGTCGTCGGATAGTTCATCCATGGCATTGGGTTCGGCTTGGCACATCTCCTGATTTTTTCTCATAATCATTCGCCCTTGCCATCGCAGGCCTGGTTTTTCCAGCAATCCCGGCGCCACACCCAGGGCTGCACCGGACTCGGGCCGTGGGCCGACCAGAGTCCGATCCCTGCGGCCTGCGCTTGAGCTTCGATGGCAACAGACTGGGGATTGCGCACGTAGGTGCGGTTGACCCGGTTCACCCAGGCCATGCCACGCCGCAACTGCTCGGCGTTCACATCCTGGCCGTTGATGAACACTGTGCAGACAGGACGCTCCCAGCGGTCGCGCTCATAGCACGTCGCCATAGCCTGCTGGCCCCTGGCAAGTCCTGCCAGAGATTGCTTTGATGCTTGGCTGTATGGCTGGCCCGGTCTGCTTCGCCCGTGCGAGGTTTCCGGCGCGTCAATGTCGCTCAGTCGCACGGAAACCTTGGAATACTCGCTTTGCAGAAGCGTCAGGGTATCCCCATCTTCGACGTGGATCACCTTGCCCTCCATGGGCCAGGACTGCGCGGCAAGCGCCACCTGAGAGCACAGAAGTAGGGCGATGAACCGGCAGAAGTCAAGGGACATAGCGCAGCTTCCATGTGGGGTGGAACGGCATCGTGTGCTTCACCCCATCGAGCTGGATCATCAGGTACGCTCCATTGGCAGATCGGATCGTCCCCAGCTCCGTTTTCCCGCATCCTGTGTACTCGACCCTGCCCCCGCGCTTGGCGGGGACTCCGTAGTTCTTGCGAACCCCTTCCATGGTCATGACCTTCTACCTCCAATTAGGCACCAGCAAGTAAACGTGCTTCGTTTTCATCCATGGCGTGGACTACCATGAAATCGTCGCTCATCCACGAGTAGGGTTCACCGTCCTCCGTCGCCTGAACCGTGCCATCGGGCCACACGCGATAAGCGATTTGATCGTCTTGAGTCTTCATATTGGGTCTATCTCAAAGACGGGCCAGCATCTGGCCCAGGTCGCTTTTCGGCTTCCACATAGGCCCGCTCTATACGCTCACTCAAGGCCGCGCGCTCCGGCGTACCCGGTGCGCTCGTGGTGCCTGGGCTGGCCCCGGCGATGGCCTGGAACACGTCTAGCGGCTCCTGGCGGTCGTCGCGCATGGCCTTGACCATGGCCGCGTCCTCCACGGCCCGCCAATCCACCTTCGCAGCGCTGCCCGCCGCCTGGATCGCCTCGCAGCCGATCTCTGCAAAGGTCAGCAGCGCGCCAGTAGCCGTGGCCTTGATGCCATTTAGGCTTGCGGCCCTGCGCTCCTGCTCGGCGCTCCAAGCTGGCGAAGTAGCCGGTGCCATGGCCTGCTTATAGGCGTGTCGATTGCCAGGGTGAAGGGTTGACAGCTTGGCAAGGCCTTGTCGCTCGGCCTTCGGCTTTTCCGCCTCAATCTCCATGATGCGCTCGCGCAATGCAGCCTGCCGCCCCGGACTGGCCGCACCTGGGCTGCTGCTGCCCAAGGCATCAGCAATGCTGTCCAGCGGTTGCCCATGTTCGAGGCATTCCCGAATGGTCTTGTCCTCGACCTGACACCAATCGACCTCGTAGGCGCTACCGCCGCCCGCCTTCATGCTTACAACCGCTTCGGTGGCGTGCTTCCAGAAGGAGCGCGCCGCAGGGTCTGATGCCTCTCGAAGCCTTGGCAGGCCATCGACTCGCTGGTCGATCTCTGCGCGACTCGCAACGACCTCTTGGGCCGCGTAGTGCATCCTGAGCGCAAGGTCTTCCAGTTCGACAAGATCAAGGATCAGGTCATCCTCGTCGTAGTCTGCTTGGTATCTGGACACCAGCACGCCAGGGTCTTCGGCGAACGCCAGAAGCCTAGCAGCAAGATCACCTGTAAAGGCGGCGGGCCAGCGTTGAGCCGCGAAATCAAGGTCATACAAATCGCGCACCTTCGCGCGAGGATCGTGCCCGTCATGTGCCGCCTTCAACTTCTGGTCGATGATGCGAGGTAGAGCCGCTACACGGATGCCATTGACGGATCGCACCTCCGAATCCGGTGTTGGCGTCCGGTATGAAACTTCAAGTTTCAGCGAACGCGGGCCGTGCTCGGTATGGTATTTCGCACGGTAGCGCGTCACAGTGCTCGTGTCTTTTAGGGCCGTCACTTCATCGAGCGTGATGCCCATTGGCACGCTGCGCTGGATGCGTGACTCAAGGTTGAGTTTGTGTGGCGCATCGAAATCCAAGTCCTCGGAGAACCGGCTGAGGCCGTAGGCCAACAGCAAGGCGGTGCCGCCTTTCAGAACGAGTGGCGTGTCGCCGATACCTTTCAGGATCGACCGCATCAGCCGCTCGTGAGCCTCGTCCTTCGGGTTCAAATTGCGTTCTTTCTCTGCCATCGAAGCACCTCATCTCTTTGCTCTGCGGCGAGATGGCCGAGCGTCTTTGCCAACAGGTCGAATACCTGCTGCTTGTCACTCGCGCGTGGCATCCAGTCATCCAAGGTCACAAAATCGGGCTGCTCGCCGCGCAGCACCGCCGCAAGTACGAGATCGGCGCAAGCTCGTGCGTGGCTTGCGGCGAAGGCGGTGGCGCCCTCATGGGGGATGCCCAGCTCATCAAGCGTGTCCGTGCAGTCATAGACCCCAGCATCGCCCAGCAGCGGGGTTGTGTCCGTTAGACACCCAACACCCGAGATGAACGAACGAGAACGCCTTTCCCGCTGCCGAAAGAAAGTCTGCTCCATGTGCCAGTCGCCAGTGCCTGTCGGCGATGGCAGGTTGAGCGCGGCCATGCCGCCGAGGTAGCGGAGCCGCGAGGTTGCAGGCACCGTGATCGGAGAAAGCGTAGCGTCCATTTCCGTTCACCTCCTTCGAGCTGGTATCGGCCATTTAATTCTGTGGGAGCCTGTTATTATTCCACACTAATTAAATCGGCGCGATGCCTTTGCTCACAAACTGTTCAGCGAGTTTTCGTGGCAGGCCGTAGAACCCCATGCGCCCAACGGCGGCATCCACCCAGTCTCCGCCGAATGCATCGTTCGCCAGCACAGAGCGCAGGGCCAGGATTGGAAACGCATGCTCAGCACGTCCATGCGGGTAGAACACGGCAATCCAGTCGGGGAAAAGCACCGCCTGGGCATCCACCCCCTCACCCTTGTTCTCGATGGTAAAGGGCAGGGCGAGTACACCGGACATCGCCCTGATCTTTACGCTGGGCAGGCTGTCGGCGATCCAGTGAGCCATTTCCTCAAAAGCTCCAGCAGGAATGTCCAGCAACGCAAGCAGCTTGGAGCCGCCCCATACGATGCCTGGGGACAGCTCCACGTCTTGCGCGCCGATCTCGCCCAGCTCTGGCACGTCACGAACAGCCAGACGATCCGCGAAATGCTGGAGCAGGGCGACCATTTCCATTGCCACAGGCACGTCGCGGGCCTTCAAGGGGTCACGCCCCATCACCTGTAGCACCGATGCCTCGACGTTAGTCTCCCAATCGCCACCCATGGCGGCATTCGTCAACGACGCGATTACCGAACGGATTGCAAAGGCCTCGATAGAGTCTTGCATCACATGCAACGCGCATTGGACAGAACCAAGTGAGTCACCTGATTGGATTTCTGCATTTGCGGATCGGCCATCACATCCTTGTTGATTGATGCCTTTACGCCAGCCATGTAGGGCGCAATAAACACGGGTTCCGTTCGCACCAACCCACCGGCATCATTGAACATATTCACGTTGAAGGTGAGCATGTTCTTGCAGGCTTTGGTGTATGTCACGTCGCCCAGCAGCTTGTCGTAAAAGCGGCTAGACGCAGGCCCTGGAATTCCACTGCCCTCACCCTTGCCGTATTTGATATTGACCAGCATCCCCTTGGGAAGCGCAGTGTTATCCACGGTTTGCTTTCCATAGAGCATTTCCGTCCAACCGACATTCATGGATCGGTTCGTGTTCTCTGCCCATTGGTCATAACCAGCACAGCCGGAAATCACAGTGGTCACAACGGCAGCAATAGCCACCTTGTTAATCAGCTTCCGCATTTACAAATCCTCTATTTATTCAAATAAATCAGGCCTGTTGTCGTCTGTTTTCTTCGATCTCGGCCCGAATGTTTTTGATCTCGACCTCACACTCAGTTTCAAGAGCTGCGTCTTTTTGGATGCCAGCAAAAAACTGAATGGCAAGCACGAGATTGCTCCGATCAAATGGCTCAACCGAATGCTCGTAGCCCAACAATTTGAGCGCCCCTTGGAGTCGTTCTCTGTTACTCATAGCGCGCTCACTTTGCAATCTGACAGGCCACAGCCGATTGGTATTTGATACTGCCATTTCCCAAGAAAATCTCGGAGGCCGCGCCCACCAAAAGAGTGTTTTTTTTGCCCACTTGCTTAAAATACGATGGTTCGTCCGTATTAGCCTGTTCATCAATTTGAGTGACGCCAAGTTTCTTGGCAATCTGTTTACCTGTCTGTTTTTTTAGGTAAACCGTTGCTTTTACCTCACCCTGATCGTCATTCACAAGAGCGGCCAAGACCTGATCCCCGAAAAGAGAGGGCATGTCACCCTTGGGGGCAGGGAGGTAAAAGCCGCCCTCGCCTTTGACCAGCCCAAGAGCCTGAAACTGGAAAGCAACTGCCTTTGCGTCCAGGGACTTCACAGCCTTGCACGCCAGCAGCGTTTCAAGCTGCTTGCGCGCATCTGCCTGTGCCGTGGAACCGCCATCCAGCAGAGGAACAGGCATTTGCGCAGAAGCTCCGAAAGAGGCCAAGAATCCGGCCAAAAATAGACCCGCCTTGATATTCATCGCGTATTCCCCCCTTCATTTGAAAGTGACAATAGCGCGACGGTTCGCCGCGCGCCCTTCGACAGTCTCATTCGTTGCATAGTAAATACCGGCTTGTTCGCGCACCTTGATGATTTCTGGCAAAACCCCGTTGCGTACCAGTATGTTTTTCACCAACTCCGCACGGGCCAGCGCAATGCGCTTGTTAACTCCCTCGCTACCCGTGTTATCCGTGTAGCCGATGATTTCAATGGCAGAAGCGCGTTTTGCGCGCTTCACCAGCTCCGCTTTCCGGGCGACAGAAGGACTCAGCTTCGCGCTGCCCAGCTCGAAGCTGAGCGCAGTGGCCTGATCGCTCTCGCCGGAAAGCGCGCGACGCTTTCCTGCTTGAAACTCGGCCTCGCGCAAACGCTCGCGCAACTGAGCGTTTTCCGCCTCCAATTCGGTTATGCGATTGACCAGAGATTGGTCTTGCGCAGGGGCGACGACCGACGCCACGACTGCGGGCGCTACCGGCGCTGTCGTGGCCTGCTGCACCTCCTGCGAGCCGTCAATGACGCGATACCCAGCCAACAGGTTTTGATGGCCTGCCACAGCCATTACGGCAATAGCAACGTAACGGTAGTTGAAATTCATTTTTAATTTCCTTTTCAATATGTATTTTGAATAACGCCTATTCTGATGAATACCTGAATCATGATCCTGACAATCGCAATCCAGATATAACCAAATATCAGCATGACAACCACCGTCAAGATCGCAATCTGAGCCCGCACGCCCATGCCAACATTCGGCACAAGCACCGCTGGCACCCAACACATAATCAGCGCAATCAAAGGGATTGATAGAGTCTGCTTTTTAAGATGTTCAATATCATCAGCAAACCATTTGGACTTGACGCCAAACCAAATAACGGCGACCGCATAACCTGGGACACAGAAAAAGGCAGCGACAAGCACGGTCAGGGCAACGCCACCAACCCCGCCCAGGACGCTGCCTGGTTTGGCCGCACTCACCAAGCCCAAGGCCTGCATCCCAACACCGAAGAAAAACGCCAAGCAGATCAGCAACACCGGCCCGCCAGCAAGCAGGAGCAGCATCACGACCCTCGGGCTGATCGGCCCTCGCTCCGTTGGCACCCCATAGCCTGCTGCGTGCGTCCTCGCGCGGGAGCGAGCTACACGCCTGTTACTCTGTCGATTCATCGCGCTTTTCCTCCTGTCGATATGTCGGTGGCTGCGGCTGCGGCAGCGAAGCGCTCCGCATCCTCTCGCCGCGCACGCGCTGCGATCTTTGCGTAGCGCAGAGTGGTTTTGGGGTTCACATGACCCAGTTCCTCTTGGGTCGTCTCCAGCCGCGCCCCCGCCTCTTGGCGGTGCGTGGCCGAGGTGTGCCTGAACCAATGCGGACTCGTGCGCACCAGTTCATCTGCGATATGCGGGTCATCACAGGCATTCGCAGCCGCCTTGCATAAGGTCGATACGATCTTGCGCAACATGCGATCCGAGATCGCAACACGAGGGCCTTTTGTGTTGCGCACATGCGGGATCAGCGGCATTTGATCGCTGGGCGGGGGCCAGCCTCGCACGCCCAGCGCTTCACGAAAGCGCAGAAGCTCGCGCGATAGGGCCTCTGTGACCGTGACACGGCGCACCTTCAAGCCCTTACCAAGCACCCGAAGCTGCCAGCCATCGGAATCACGAACAAAGTCCCCCATGCACCCGCCGATGGCTTCGTGTGTTCGGATTCCGGTGTAGTAGAGCAGGGCGCATATCCAGCGATCACGCGCCGCCTCTAGCGGCTTTCGCCCTTGTGTGTTCTGCTCGCTCAGCCAATCCCACAGGTACTTGCGCGCACTCTGCGAAAGCACCTTGTCTGCCAGATCGTCCTCAATGGCCGCTGGTATTTCTGTGAGAAAGAAGACATTTCGACGGACATAGCCAGCCGTCAACAGGTACTGGAATAGCTGTCCCAACACCGTCCTGGCAAATGCCACACCCTTGTCATTCATGGGCTGCTTGAGCGTTTGGCTCGCGCGCTGCGGCTTGAGCAATTTCCCGTGCTCATCACGGGGAATCAACCACCGGCAATCAGGGTTGCGCAGCGCATCAAGGTGCTCTTGGGCGTCAGCGACCGTCATTTCCGCGAACGAAATGCCGCGCTCCTGGCACCACAGGAGCAATCTGTCGCTGCACCTTGCGTATGTCCTGGCTGTGTGCGCGGAGCGAGCGCCCCTCGCGCGCAACCACATCGCCACCGCCGCAGGGTCGTCATTGACACCAAGCGCAGAAAAGCCGCCATCCACAAGGGCTGGCAGCTTCTGTGATTCATGGGTTGGTAGCAGGCTCATCACGACCTCCGCAGCATACCACCATACTGGTGCTGTTCGCGTCATCAACGTTAAAACACAACAAAGTACAAAAACGCATCATTTCGCTTTCTAAAATTCTCAGGCGGAGGGGGGTTTTGCCTTGATAAAAGCGCGGATCGCCTCACGAATGAGGCCATCCGTGATCCCTTGCATGTAGCTCGGAATCAAAAAAGGGCGAACGTGAAAGCGCTCTGGATTGCTGCGCGATACTGCAACCTCGGCGCACCGCCCCCTGGTGAGCCCGCTGAACACCGTGTAGTAATCAAGGTGCTGGTCAGAACCATCGGCAAAGACCGTCAAGTCAGACAGGGCAGGGGGGGTCATTGCACCGCCTCCGGCTTCCAGTCAGCAAGCATCTTGTCCAGCGTCGGCAGCTCGCGCTCGATTGCAGCAATCTCGGCGCGCAGCTCGACCACATGCCGGGTAAAGACCTGCGGCCACTGAGCATCGCCGCGCATGACTTTGATAGCGGCGCCGTTGTGGCCCTGCCGCGCCATCAAAAACTCCGGTTGTGTCGCACGCTCGGCATAGGCCAGCTTGCGCGACTCCAGGCGCTTGCGCAGCGCCCCGATCAGCCACTGCAACCCCTCGCTGGATACCTCCAGCGGCTTGAAGCGGACGCCCTCACAACTCGCCGTCTGAAAGCCGATCTCGGGCCGCGTGTAGCCGTGGTGCGCCATTCTTCCGGCCACCACGGCAATTGGTCGAAAGCACACCGGGCAAGTCTTGACCACCTTGTTGGGGTTCACCGGCTTGGAGGGGCCTGCGCTCGGTGCGCGACCCTTGACCACCTTGTTTTTGAGGGATGCGACAGCCTCAGCCAAGGGCAGAACCTCAGCACAATAGGCGCGCATTGCATCAACAGCAGGCCCCTCGGCCTTGCTCTTGGCAACCTTCTTGGCCGTGGCGATCACATCGTGCAAGCTCAAGATCATGATGCTGGCATCAAGATCGACCACATCCTGAGATTGCCGCTCCCACTCCCCAGCGTGGAAGAATGGGCCTGAGACATGGCTTCTCCAGGCTTCTTCCGCAGCACGCGAAAGCTCGTACTTCACATCCTGATAGTCTGTATTGCGGATCGAGCCAGACTCGATTCCAGCCAGCACACACCCCACCGCCGCATCAAAGCGCGCGAGGCTGCGCGCTGCGGCGCGCATGAGAGGGAGGCGTTCAAGACTCAAGCTCATGGCGCATCCCTCAGCGAAGCATTTTCGCTTGCTCGGCCTGCCACACCTCATCGAACACCGCTCGCTGCTCAGGCGTCAGGGTGCTCATGAGCCGCGACAGCACTTCCATGCCAGCAAAGGCCCTGGCGATCTCGCTTCGCATTTGCTCGACAGCCGCGATCTCGCCCGACAGGGCCAGTCGCCAGAACAACAAGCCAACCTCGCCCCAAGTCGGGGCCATGTTGATGGCGCCGACTTCGTGAGCATTACCAGCATCCGCTTTCTCGTTGAGCATAGAACCTCTTTTCTTTACAAACTGATTCCTCGTGCGGCCATCACAGGCGATAGCTGCACCGCTTGAAATAGCAGCCCATTTCAGCCGCTTTCTCCTTGGCCTTTTCAAACCCCCAAACCTCAACCGTTGCCCTGCTTTTGACCCATGTAGGAACTTTGCAAGCTTGTGAGAATGATTCGGGGAAGGCTTCTCATTGATCTTGCAAAGTCCATAGGGAGCGGGATGGGGAAATTTGCAGGATCAATGAGAACCTACAAAATTTTTCTCGGAGGGGGTGAGGGTGGCGGCAGACATTCGGCAACTTCTTGATTTCAAACGGTTTTATTGATTCACAGCATCGCTGTTTCAGAATTTCGCATCGCCCTTCTGTAGTTCCGATAATAGCAGTTATCGGCACCTCGTCAAGCGTTTTGATTCTGTTTTGTATGTTGTACGTTCATATATGTATGATGTAGAATCGAAGCATCGGCACGCGCATGCACTTACTCAAACGGCGCCCTTGCGACACCATAGCGCCACCTAATTGACTCACTATCAACCCATAGAGGCACCATGACAGCACAGACAGACAACGCCAAACCATGGGTTCTGTACCTGCTTGAATGCGCCAATGGTGCGTACTACGCAGGCATCACAAACAATTTAGAGGGCAGACTTGCGGCCCATGCCTGCGGGCGTGGCGCGAAGTACACCCGCGCCAACTCCCCTGTTAGGCTTCTCGGATCGCGGTCGTATCCAGATCGCTCCCAGGCATCCAAAGCCGAGTGGAAAATCAAACAGCTCCCCCGACTGGCGAAGCTGGCATTCATCACAAACCTAGCCGGAAATCCTCATGGCCACGAAGACTGAAAAGCTCCGCGCGCTCTGCGCGGCATACCCTCAATACGAGCCAGGATCGGCATACGTGCGCACCAAAATCCTGTGCGACGTGCTCACCAAACTGGGCGAGTCAATCCCCTCGTGGATGGTGCTGCGCGAGCACATTGGAAAAGGTAGCTCGAACGACATAAACCGTGGGGTTAAGGACTTCCGGGGCGAGCATGCTGAATTGCTCCAGCGCATGGACGGACTGCCCGAAGGAATCCCGGAAAAGCTAACCCAGCCAATGCAGGCGCTTTGGCACGCGGCCCTCGCCGAAGCAACCGCAGCCTTCGACCAGCAGCAGCAAGAGTTCCACGCTCAGCAAGCAGAGGCAGAACGCATCGTTTCTGACGCGCTACAGGAGCGCGACAACATCGCCGCATCCCAGGCACTCACCAACGAGAAATTGACGAGTGCGCAGCTCGCATTGGCACAGGAAAAAGAGCGCGCAAACGCCGAGCGTGCGGCCCGAGAGCAGGCGGAGCACATGGCCGAGAAGCACATCACCGATCTAACCCAGCAGCGCGACGACATGACCAGGGCAGTCGAAGCCAACACCGCAGAGCTGCGGACATTGACGGCACGCCTGGAAGACGAGCGCCGCCGCTCGCTCATGCAGATCGAGCAGGCCCGCCAGCAAGTGGAGCTGGCTCGCCAGCAGGCCCACCGAGATGGTGAGCAGAAGATGGCGAAGCTGGAGACGCAGCTACGCGGCGAGATCGCGGATCAGACCCTTGAAATCTACCGCTGGCAGAAGCGCTGTGGCGATCTTGAGGAACGTAACGCCAAACTCACCGAACAGGCCAAGAAGGATATACAGCCCGCTCCTGCCGTAGCCGCGAAGCGCAAGCCCGCACTGAAGTCGGCGCCTGGGCGCATGCGCAGGCTCAAGGGTAGGAAGACCTTGACTAGACCTGTGACGGCCAAGTAGGGCGCCTGCAAATTTCAAAGACCTGCCGCGCTTCGCTTGCCGCCCCCACGGTTTTGCCTCTGGCACAAACCATGGGGGTTAGCTTTGGGAGGAAGCCTTGCATTGGTGGGTGCGCTCGCATTCCGGCGAGCAGCAACCTCCGTAGCGTAGAGAGGTACTAGGGCATTGCCCAGTCGCTCAGAAAAGCTCTGCCGTTGCCACGTCCAGGGGCTGGCGAAGGCCACGCCACGGCGCATCCTGAATGTCCGAGGCGAAAAAACCATCAAAGAGCCACAGGCCTTCACGAAACTCCGATATGGCTTCGCCTTCATCAAAGTCTCGAAGGTACAGCCCGTCCTCGCTCGGCTTGTCCTGGCCGCTCTGCCAGTCAGTCAAGCAGCTTTCATCGACTTCGACGTTCTCCGCGAACGGAAAAATCCTATTCATGGTTCGGCCCTTCTGCGGTTTTGGAGATCGTTGACACAGCAACTGCATAAATCACATTTTTATCAATCTGCTCTTGCTGGAGGTAACGCCTTGCGTTCTTCTGCAATTGAATCGAAATCTTCCTCGGCGTCACGGAGTTCAGAAAAATTAGCAATAGCCTTGATAACATAGTCCTCTAAAAATTCTTGAGGATCAACGTCTGCATATGCCTCGCGTATTTCCTGAATATCAGATTCTTCAATCTGAGCAGCAAAACTGGTGAAACTCAGGAATGCCGCAAGCGCGTCTACCGATCCAGAGACGCCAAGCTCACAAATCGCATTCAACGCTGTTTTGCCGTCTGCTACGGCTTCTTGCAAGTATTGCAAGTTGTGTGCGTCAATAACATCTGCAACAAACCCATCAAGCTCTGTATCCAACATCATTTCCAGCTCTGAGGCAATAGTCTCGACGGCTGTAGTTAATGCGGAAAATGGAGAGCTTGCAGCGCAATCAGTCGCCCTTATTCTCTGTATCTCTGCCGCATCCGCCCCGTCAGCATCAACTGATTCAATGGTGATGCTGACGCAGACGGGACGCAACACAGAATCTTTTCGATCTACTTCTTCGGATTCAGACTCATTTACTATCTCATAATATGTTTTTGGGCTTGATAAATATGGAGAGATTTCAGAATTCATAACTTTCGCACAATAGGAACGCACAGAAGAAAGATCGGAAATAAGCCAATCGTCAAATGTTTGCTCTTGAAGAAGTCGCTCCACTTCAGCTATGGGAAGATTAGGGTCAAAAATTTCTTGATAATCTGAAAACCATTCATCTGGATCACATCCACCAGGAATATTTTTCAGTCGCCACCAGCCGCTATATGACTCAGGCGTTCTGATGACACAATCCTTCGCATATGCTGCTTGATCCGCTTCTGTCCAAGACCCATCTCGAATGGCGGCTTCTCTCGTAGATTCCCGATCTAGGAACCAAGCCTTATGCCATTCCGGCTCAGATTTTGACCAATCAAAAAATTCACATTCAACACCAGACCTCCCCCACCTCATTACTGTTTGCACAACAGCAGCCTTAGTGGCTCCAAATACCCACTCATACTTTCCGAGGAAAACGGAATCGCTCAGCCCTTGGCTTGCAGCGAAGGGGAATTTCGCCTTGTTTGCAGTCCAGAACTCATTAAATTCATCCAATGTCCGCAAAATTACAAACATCGTTTCATTCTCAAGCATCACTTTTTCTGGAAGCCTGATTTCAATCGGCAATTTGAAACTCATTTAATCACCTTCCCAGTCTCCAAAAATAGTCCCGCAGGTCAGCCGCTCTGAGGGCATGCGAGTGCCCCTGGTTGTCGTCTGCGCTGCTCATCAATCCGCCAAGTCCATACAACACGTTTGATCCAATGGCGCGGATAGCGCCTTGTCCCATTTGGCATCCCTGCTCATCTCGGTACTCCCCTTCGCTATTCAGTTCATCAAGCACGGGTCTGTGACGGCTTCCAAATAGCCGCCCAGGAGGCAGTCGCGGTATTCCTCCACCAACTCCAGCACCTCACGCACATCGCCCGTCGCATTCCTGCCCTCCAGCGGATCGTCGTGCTCCAGCTCTGGACACGACACCTCGAACCATTGCCCATCAAAGCTGTCGATGACTATGCCGTGGCGCGCTGCAATCCTTTTGGCCTTCGCCAACGTCCCGCGCTCCACCAGCTTCGCATCCCTCGGGGCCTCCGTGGGCCGATCCAGAACCTCAAAGACACCGAACACGATGCCTGCTGATGGCTTGAAAGGGATCGCCTCGAATGACACAGGAACCTTCGAGTGATTGCACTGGTACATGCCACCGCTGATCGTGCCGTAATGGGCATCTCCGTTGACACCAAAATGCAAGATCAGGTGCGCTGATTGAAAGAGCCGCAGATTGTTTCTAAGCCAGTCGGCCAGGGACTCGTAGCTCGCATCAATACGGGTGTATCGAACTCGCACGCCAAGCTGCTCCATGGCTGCCGTGAGGTGCTGCACCGACACCCCTTTGATCCAGCGCTCACCCGTGAGCCCGCGAATCACTCTTGCCGCGTGATCGGTCGTCACGCCCAAGACCGCCGCCATGGCGGCGGGGCCGCAGTAACGATTACGCCCCTTGATCGGGTGAAGTGAAACATCAAACGCAGGCATGGTTTCTAGTCCTCTACAGCTTGCGACTCCCATAGCATTTACTCGCATGGCCTATTCCTTTGTTGCGACCTAATGCAAAGACCTCGACGTTGGCGGCGTGGCATCCGCCACGCGGTAGATTGTGTGAACTTCACCGCCCAGCACCACAGCCTCGGATTTGACCAAGCCCTGCACCATCAGCAAAGCTAGTGCGCTGGACGCTTGAGCTAAGCCACCCAAAACCGCCGTTGCCTCTGGCATGAAAAAACCAACTTGCACTCCGTTGGCCGTCGCGTGGTGCGACTGGATGGGCCGCAGCGCGGCAATCGTCTCCGTCAGATTCATTGACTTCCTCCGTTACTCAATTCATTCCAGACTCGCACGGTGAACGCTTCACGCCATCGCTTGAGTCAGCCCCGTTTCAATCTCGTCAAATGCACTCAAGGCGTCATCCAGGGCAGAGGCAGCAGCCTCGCTCGCCTGACCGCGCTCCGAAGACTGCAATCCTTCCGGCATATTGTCGAAAGCATCCTGCTCATCGTTGTGAAGTGTTTCAACACGGCTTCGCAAGTCAGCAAGTTCATTGAGTACGGATTCGATCTCTTTGCGGCGTTGAGCGTTCATCTCTTGCTCCCGTTCCTCAAGCGCCCATGCGGCGCTCGGCCTCATATTCCATCCGGCTGATCCGGGCGTCTTCGGCCGCTTCGCGCTGCTCGCGCAAGTGCGTCACGTAGGCGCGGCGCTCGACACGCGGCATGGCGCGAAAATCCGGCTGACTCACCTTGCCGCTTCCTCCGCACTCACCACACGCCACGTCATAAGCTCCCGACAGGTAGCGATCCTGGCCGTTCGTCTCACCTTCGCCATCCCAGTCATCGCCCATGTCGGCCCATTCAGCGGACGTGAAACCGTTTGCGAATGCTGGGGCATCGACACGGCCATGGCCGTTGCAACGACCACAGATGGCCCAGTGGAAGAAATGTGTCTTGAAGGTGCTCATGGTGGTGCCTGTATTGGAATCTCCGTATGGAGCATGGCTTATTATTCCACACTAATAAGCCATGCACAAGGCCCTCATTTCCCTATCGGCACCGTCCCTCTACAGTCTGGGTAGTTGGTGCATCCCCAAAACTGCCGCCCCGCATGCGCTCCGCGCTTGGCTTCGCGCTTGACCATCGCTGCACTGCACTTCGGGCACGCTGGTGCAATCTCGGCTCGCGGCTCAGCAGTAGGGGCCACGGCTTTGAGCTGACCTTGGGGTGACTGCTCAGTCCTGGCCGTCTGGATCAGTTTGTCCAGGGCCTTCCCATCAATCAGGCTGATGTTCCGGCCTTGAGCAAAACTCTTGGCCTCTGACGTGAAGGCTCCAGATGTGACCACCATGGCCCCTGCTGCGCCTCGTGCAGCCATCGCGCCATACAGCTCGCGCACCACAGGCACGCCCACCTTGTAGGCCCGCCAGTGCTTGCACTGCACGATGTACTTTTCGCCGCCTTTTGTCATCGCCAGATCAACACCACCATCCGGCCCCGGCGAAGTCTCGTACACGCTGTACCCCTGCCTGCGGTACGCCTCCCCTATCAGCATCTCGAACTCGCGCCACGTCATATCGCTCACGGATGACACGGCGCCCATTTCTTGCGCCTGGGCAAGCAGCTTTTCGCGCTGGGAGCGAGCGAAGAATGAAGCTATTGCTGCGACGACGCAAACTGTCGGAGCTATGAACTTCAAGGCCATGGCTAGGCCTGCCTTAACGCTGCCCATCATGACCGCAGGAAGGGCCTTAATGGGATCGTTCCCCAACGGCAGTCCAGTTGATTGCAGAGGCGCTGCAAGGTGGTCAAAAACAAAATACGACACCACCGCCAGCAGCAGACACAGCCACCACGGCAACATCGCCAGCAACTCAACAAGCACACTGATACCGCTGTCTTTTGTTCTGCTACGAGCCATCCCAAATTCCCCCCCCCAAAAAAAGCGCCGCTTCAACCGAAGGTTGGCGGCGTAAGGCCGTGCGGCCTAGAGCACCCCCCGACTGCATTTCGGGCATGCCCTACTCCACACCAAAGGCCTCCGATTTATTACACACCAATAAAAACAATTTTTAAAGACTCGGACTGGCCGACAGCTCATCATCCTCCGGCTGAATCCGGGTGCCCACTGTTTCCAACTCTGGCATCTTGATGCGAGCCATTCGGGCAATATCGGCGTAGTCCTCCAGGGTCGGAGCTTCGCCATTGACCGAGTGCAAGTGCAAGGAGAAAAACCGGCGCTCACCGTCCTCGAAGTAGGCACGGTCTTCACGCGGGCTGGTGGTCGAAAACCACATCCGATCCTCCAGGCGCGTCGAAGAAGGCTCAGAAAATCCGTAGTCGCGCACGAGGCGTTGCAGCTCGTCCTCGTCAAAATCCTCGTGCTCGCGCTCGTAGCCTCGCTCGGCCACGTCGCCCAGTTCCGCAGACTCATCGGTAATGACCTCATAGGTCACAGAAGTGTTGTAGGTATTGCTCATGGTCGTTTTTCGATTCAGCGGCTCATCGCTCGCTCGTAGTTGTCGATTGGCACAAACACTTTCAGGCCCATTTCCGCCAGGGTCTGATAAACCAGCATGGCATGGTCGCCGAGGGCCTGAATGGCAGTGTTCCCAAGCCAAAATGCCTGCTCTGTGTTGATCTCAGAGCGCACCTCGGACATACCTAGCAGCCCACACATCAACTCCCTGGCTTCACCATTCGGAATTGCCACAACCTGCTTGTTGGGATCGAAAATTGGAGCTGGCCGCGCGAACCGGGCGCGAAGAAAGTTCGCGCCTTCGTCGTACTCCATTGTGGGTAGGCCCACGTAGATATAGGGCTCCACGCACTCGAACACCCAGCGTGTCGGATCAACGATCATCCCGTCCGAGCGTTCGATCCAGCCATGGCGCACGATGACCTTGCGCGCAAACCTGCTCTCGGGGTCAATCGGGCCGTGATAGTTGCCATAGGCGGGACGCCCCTTGACCACCCTGCTCTTGACCATCTTGCACGCTATCGCGTAGCAGTTCCCCGGCCATTCACCCAGGCCCACCCCAATTCGCTCAGCGATCTTTCCCGCATCGAGCTGAACATTCAAAGCCGCTTGTTGCACGTCCGTCCTCCATCTTTTGCTGGTTTATTATTACACACTAATAGGACGGCACAAGCAGCTCACATGCCCATGCTTGGCGATGCCTCGGCCTCGACTTTCATGGTTTTCCAAAGGGCTTGGTCAATCAGAAAGTCGTCGGCAATGCTGCTGACGCGCTGGGTGTAGTCGCGCAGCTCGTCCAACTCCACACCCGCCCACTCCAGGCTGAAATCAAAACGCGAATCGGGGTTCACGATTTTGCCGTCGCTCACCTCTCCATGCATGAGAATGAGCTTGCCGTCATCACCCTTTTCAAGATACCAAGCCTCGTCGCCAAGAACGATAGCCGTACCTTCCACCAACGTGGTCAGGTAGCCAGCAAGCCGGTTTTCTTCATCGCACAGATTCGCCCATGCAACGCCCATCTCGCCCGGAGCATCAACAAACACACGGTCGGTCTTGATTGGGCTGTGAGGGGACAGGGTACGATCCACGGCGGTTTGGATCGACAGAGAAACTGCCTCGTGCGTCACGTTGAGCAAACGATTCGCGCCAGGGGTGAAGGGATCGCCCTCGATGCTCACCACGCCCCCTGTGGATGCGCTCAAGCGAACGGCCTTGCCATCACCCGTTGTCATGACGGCACGAACCCACTCTTTGGCTTGGCTCTGCACCCAGCCGCCCAGCGTGGCGCCCATCTCGCCCGCCACACGCTCGGCCAACGCTTGCGCCTCGGCCTGTGTCGTCGCCTGGGCCATGGGCTTGACCTTGAGATCATCCAGGGATGCCACAGCGGCATCAAGCGCACCCAGCGTCGATAGGCGGGGCATGGGAGGGCTTTCAACCAAAACTAGGTCATCTTTGCACAGCGCTGCATGCGCCGTGACCTGCGAACCGCCCGCAGGCACCATCAAAGCGACGTGGTACTTCATCCCATCTAGGGCATCCCGCGTAAAGCTCGCGCCCATGGAGCCGTCATCGAATTGCTCGACCTTGCCAGAGAACTCCATGCCCACGTCCTCGGCGTACTCCCGCAGCTTGGCCGGGTCAAACTCGGCCTTGATTGCTTCTGGCGCCAGGGCGGCATTGATCGAAGCCGTCACGTTTTTCAGGCCCTCCATCTGCGCCTTCCAACGCGGGTCTTCGTTGGCTGACAGAGGGTTGCCGTGCGAGGCCTCCAGGCCATCCGCAGCGGCAATGAGCACCGCTGCATCTTGCAAGCGGTGATGCGTGTCACGAACCCCGTGCAGAGCCAACTTGCAATGCGCCAACGCTTGGGTGATCCGTTCCGTCGTGATCTCTGGACTGGCGTGATTCTCCTGATCGCGCAACGCTTGCAGGCGTTCCACGCTTTGGCGCAGCACGCTATCGGAGTACATCTCCCCCATGGCGATCTTGCTCAGATCGCTCGCCAGTGATTTGTTGTTTGCTTCCATGGAATTTCCCTTGAGTACATCAGACACCGCTTTACAGCTTTGTTGTCGTCTTCATTCCCTAAATGACACGGAATCAAGTGATGGATTGCCCCATACATGAGCCCATGCATTGGCAATACCTGGGCGAACGCCGCGCAAACTGACATAACGCGGCTGTTTCGCGCCCTCGGAAATGAGGGGCTTGCGTGCCATCATGCGTGTTGAAGGAATGCCGCCAGCATCGCACCGACTAATTGCCAGCGGCATGCAGCAACAGCTCAGAGCAAGCCGATACAAGGCTCCTGGCGTCCAGGGCCTTATATGCGTTGGGTCGTCCCAAAAGCTCACGAAACTGTGGTCTTCCGCATCATCCGATGAGATCGGTCGTGCAGCCAATTCGCTAGGCGCCTCGATCCAGATCAACCCGCCTAGACGCGTGATTCGCATCAGCTCCCACATAAACTCCACTGGCGCGACCACATGCTCCAAAACATGACTAGCGATCACCACATCAGCCGCGCCATCAGGTAGCTCAATGACTCCGCCCCTAGAGGCTGCGAACACGGCTCCGTGGGGCCTTCCGGGGGGCTCGGCCTGATCGACGCCGATCAGGATTGCATCCATCTTTTGGCAATGCTCCGCGAGTCGCCACCCGTAGCAACCGCAATCCACGACAGTCATCCCCTGGCGAATGACTTCATTGACTGCCGGGACGCTTCTATCCACTGCATCTACGGCGAAGTACATTCAACCCCCATAGCCACGAGCCGCCTGTCTAACCCGCTCGCACTCAACCCAGGCACCAGAAGCAAAGGCATGGACAGTTTCGCCTTGTTGGTCACGAAACAGAAGGTCGCCCGATGCAGTGACAGTCGCACTCCAGGCCGCCACGGTCTTTTCTTGCCCACCTGGGGCACTTACCTTCCACTCGTTCATTCTTGCCCCCTCATGGCGCTGGTTCGGCGCCCTCAATCCCGCGCTCAAATTCCTCAAACGTCACCCGCCCCTCCACAACATCGCGCAGGGCCTCGCGCTCATCGACATTGAGCGCGCGAATGGACGTTTCGCGCACGGTCTGAGGTTCCTCGTAGCCAGGAGCCTTCTCGCCCTTGGCGTTCACAAGCCACGCATCACCCTCGCCCTGGTGATAACCGGGTTCAAAGCCGTTGGTTGGAATGACATAGCGGTACTCGCCATCGGAGATGCCGGAATAGCCGTCATCTGCAAGGTACACGTCGCCAAGAGCAGCACTCATGTCGATCACACCCCCTTTTTCGGGGGATGGGAAATCGCGGATCGTCCCGTCACCAATATGATTTCCATTGGTGTCATAGATCGGAAAATCGGTGTTCCCCTTTGCAATTTGGTGCGCCGCTTCGCGCAGATGCTGCGCAGCTTCGTGCGCAGGGTCGTCGCCGTAAGCATCGTTGTCCAGCTCGCACCAGAAGGCGAGCTTCACACCACCCTCCACCGCAGGCCCGTTCAAGGCCTCTTTGTTGTCGGTGATCGTCAGATGGCCTACCGTGTTGCCGTTGAGATCGCGCAGCGGGTGGCGCCCGCTATCCCCTTGGCTCCACCAGTCATCCAGCTTGTCAGCCGCCTCGCCAATGATGCGAGCGACTTCCTGCTCGCGGCCCGTATCCACGAATGCGGCATTCATGGTGTTTTCCATGGACAACACCATGTAGCGCACCGACCCACGCTCCTGATCCGCGCGCTCCAGGGCCTCGATAGCAGCTTGAAAATTCTCCTTGGACAGCTCTTTGACGCGCTCAGGGTTGAGCGGCACCTTGTAGCTGCCGTTGAGGCTGTTGTGGGCGCCAGATTCAAACATCAGGCCTACTGTCGTCCCACGAGGGTCGTACATGAACTTGGGTTCGAGCACGCCGGGAATCTCTTGGGCGAGCAAGACGATCTCTTTCTCCACTTCATCCCGCACGCGCTCTTGCGCTTTGCTCAAGCCGCTTTCGCTGAGGCTGATTTGCGCAAGGCGATGGTGCTGCGCCGCCAGCTCGTGCAACTTGTCGTTCACATCGAGCGCTGCATCCACATGTAGCACATCCTTCGACTGTTGGTGCAGCACTTCGATGAATTCGCGCTGATCCGGGGTCAGCGCGCCAAGGCGAGCATGTCTGACCACGGATGCAGCCGCCATCTCCTGCTGGCTCTTGTCCAGCATTGCCTTAACTTCGGGGTGGTTGCCCCAGGTCGCAGGATTCGACTTCTGCAAAAGGCGCAACTGGCTCGTCTCGTTCTGCGGGATCGTGATGCCCATCATGTGTTGACCATCGCGCTGCCCCATGTCCCATTCGGGCGTAAAGCCCTGGTGCCGCAGTCGGCGAAACATCGTTTCCGCAGAATCACGGTAGCCATTGGGAATGTCATACACGCGCTCGCGTGCCTGCGCTTCTTGTGCTTGATCGTTACCAGCTTGCTTGTTCTTTTCCATGTTCATTCCTTGATCCATCCACTGCTTAGACATGCTCTGCGCCGTCGCCAGAGCATCATCGGCGTCAGTCGTGTAATAGGCCATCGCCTCTTGTTTTTCCTCGCACCAAGCGGTGTCCTTGTCGGGATAGCGCTCGGAGAGTCGATACAGATTCACCGTGACGCGCCACTCCCCATCTGCATGCATTGCAGTCATGCCAGGGAGTGCTTTGATTGCGTCCTTTGTTGCCTTCACTGTTGCCATAGCTTCTCGGGGGGTGCATTACGGGCCGACTTCAATGTCAGCAAAATCGCCATCGAGCGCTGCAACCGGCTCGAAGTCGTCAATCCCGATCTCATCGTCAATGTCGGCCTCGGCCACTGGGCCGGAAATCAGGCGCGTTTCAGCGTCGCCGTTCAAGCGAAGACCGCCAAAGTCGATCTCAATGTCCACATGGCGGGGTTCTTCCGGCGCCACGGGAGACTCCTTTGGAGTAGCCACCTCCGGCGCAGACTCCAGCGGGGTAGGCTCTGTGGGCTCAAAGTCAGGCTGTACGGCCACCGGCTTTACGGGTGCGAAATTCGGCAAATCGCCCTTGATGATTTTCTTGAGGTCAAAGGCCTGATTTTTCTTGGAGTCAGGGTCTGGAGTGGTGAGCTTGTTGTCAGAAAGGTGTCCATGCACCTCGGCACGCAGCTCGGGGTCTGCATCAAAAATCGCGTCAAAGATTTTTTCGGCATCTCGTGCGGCCTTGAAGATCGCGGAGCGATCCGACTTGAGCAGCTTGACGTACTCGTCCAGATAGGCCGCATGATCCTCCAGGCCCCCATCAACACCCAAGGCGGCGCAGACCATGGCAGAGGCCATCTCTGCGCGCAGTTCCTCCCACGCATACTCAGGGGTGCCCCTCTTGGCTTCATCAAGCCCACGATTCAGGCGGGACTCGTGCCCCGTCCAGTGAGAAATCTCATGGATCACCGTGCGGTAGTAGTCCCCTTCGCTCTTGAAGTGCCCACGCGGCGGTACGGTGATCTTGTCCTCGGCAGAGTTGTAGAAAGCGTGGTTGACCAGCAAGCCATTGCCCACGCGAGTCACCTCACGGCGCTCAATCACCGCGCCCGTGGCCTGGATAAGCCGCTCGGCGCGCTCGTTCGCGTTGAACACACGCCGTTCCTTCATTGGCGGCATTCCCACAATGTCGGCGCCGTTGAAGACCAGGGCAAAAATGGGCTTTGGCCGCTCGTTCCGAGCTGTTGCCTCGGCATCCTCAATTGCCGCCCACTGAAACCTGTCAGCGTTCCTGAATCGACTCCCGCGAATGGTCATGGTGCGGGCTTCATCCAGGGTGTCGGCTTCCTTCATCCAGCCCTTCACGTCATACGCCGCATATTTGCCATCCTTGAGCCGGTAAACCCCCGTGGCAGATGGCCTGCTTTCACCAGCATTCCACTTCGCTTCTTTCGCATCGGCATCGGGAAACTGCCAGTACATGACAGCCTCGGCGCGAGCGCCTTTGCGAACAGAGAGGCCTGCGTCCTTGGCTTGGTTGAACGTGAGCCAACGCGGATCGGAGGAATCGCGCGCAAACTGCGCCATGAGCAGATTCAGGGCATTGGCACCGCGATACTCGCGGCCCTGCCCCTTGCCCTTCTCCCGCGTGTAGGGATTGAAGGCTTTCGTAAGCCCTCGATCCCAGCTCGCCTCCCACGGTTTAAGGCCCTCGCCTTCCATCATGGCGATGACCTTGTTCGTTACGTCCTGGGTGTAATTCGGACGCGGCTTTGTTGAATCCATCACTCCCCTCCTGTGGCAACGAGCCGTTGCCCGTCAAACATCACGCCGCGCTCGTACTCGGCCACGATCTCGTCCAGCATCTCGTCGGGAATGCTGTCGCTGCGATCAGCGACAGTCGAATCAATTTCGTTTTTCATGGAACACCTCAGTTGTTTTCAAACACGAATTCCGTCTTCTGGAAATCCGGCGTCAGCCGCAGGCCTGCGGCGAATTTCTTCTTGGTCTTGCTGGATACAAAACCTTGCCTTGAGGTCAGTACGCCATCCCGAATCAGCTCGGTCGCTTCGGACTCCGAGAGCTGACGGCCAGCGATCACGGCCCACAGCTTGAAGTCACCATTGGCGCAAGCGAAGCGCGGGTAGTCACCGCCAACATGACGCACCTCGCCTTTGCATTTGGGACAAGGAACAGAAAGCGCCTTTGCACTGGCGTTGGCGTTGGCACCACCGGCGCCAGCATCGGGGAACTCAAACCCCATGGTGAAGTCGTCCTTGAGGACAAGGGCAGCATCAAACTTGCGCTTTGTCTTGTTGCTGAAAAAGCCCTTGAGCACTCCCGTGCGCCGCTTTGTCAACAGCTCCGTCATTTCCTCGGGCGAAATCACACGCTCGGATACGGTCGTCCAGACACTGAATCCACACTCACACTCCAGCTTGCGATTGCCGCGCAGTGCGCCGCCGCACTTGGGGCAGGGAGTGGAAAAGACACGCTGCGTCGGCTCGGCCATGGTCGAGGCCTTGCCCTTGAGCACGTCGATCATTCCATGGGCGCTCTTGCTGATCCCAGCCATGAAATCTCGGCGTGCAAGCTGCCCCTTCTGCACATCAGCCAGCTTGGTTTCCCACTCTGCGGTCATGACCGCAGAGGTCAGAGATGACAGCGAGTTACGGGTCAAAAACTCGTACAGACCATCGCCCTTTTCCGTGGGCACCAGAAACTGCTCTTTGCCCTCACGCAGCATGTAGGGTTGCCTGGGCTTTTCCCGTGTGCCTGCGAACAACAATCCTTCGATGATGGCCGCGCGTGTTGCGGGCGTACCCAATCCAGACTCTTTGATGGCCGCGCGCAGCTCGGAGTCAGAGATGGTTTTCCCCGCCTTCTCCATGGCCCCAAGCAAGCTGCTTTCGGTGTACCGCGCTGGAGGCTTGGTCTTCGACCCGACAGCCGCAACCCCTTGGTTGCGCACCGGCTCACCCTGCACATAGGGGCACAGGGATGGCGCATCGCCCTTGGCGCGATCACCACCCCACACGGCCCGCCATCCGGCTTCGAGCATCACGCGCCCGGAGGTGCGAAAGCTCTCATCGGCAACGACTGTGATGCGCGTCGTGGTCTGGTAAACCGCGTTCGGATAGAACGCCGCGATGAACCGGCGCACGATCATTTCGTAAATGCGTTGCTCATCATCGGAAAGGCCGCTGGGCTGCGCACCAGTCGGGATGATGGCAAAGTGGTCTGAAATTTCGCTGTTGTCAAAAATGCGCTTGTTTGGCTTGACCCAACCACCATCCACCACCGGCTGCGCCCACTGGCAATAGACCGTGCCCGTGGCCTTTGTGAAGCCTGCCATCAGGTCAGCAGCCGTCGCCACATAGTCCTCGGGCAGAGCCTTGGCGTCAGTCCGAGGGTAGGTGGCGACTTTGTGGGTTTCGTAGAGCGCCTGGGCAATGTCCAGCGTCTTCTTGGCCGAGAATTTGAAACGCTTGTTGGCCTCGCGCTGGAGCGAAGTCAGGTCAAAGAGGCGCTGCGGCTGTTCTTCCGAACGTTTGGATTCCTCGGAGACTTTGGAGGGCGTCACGCCCTGGCACTTCCCCACCAGGGCGTCGGCCCGCGCCTTGTCAAAGATGCGCTGGCCGCTCGCTGCGGCCTCGGGAGCATCCCCGGATTCCTCGTCGTCTTCCTTACCTACAGGCTCAGCTTTCGCACTGGCATCAAACCACGTACCGACATAGGCACCAGCGGCCACGCCGAAGGTGCCTCGCACCTCCCAGTAATCCTTGGGCACAAAGTTCCTGATAGCCCGCTCACGCTCCACCACCAGAGACAGCGTGGGTGTTTGCACACGCCCCACGCTCATCAGCTCGTAGGCGCCGCTCTGCCGCTCATAGAGCCGCGTCACCCCACGGGTGCCATTGATCCCCATGATCCAATCAGCCTCACTGCGGCAGTAAGCCGAATCAGCAAGGCCCTGAAAGTCAGCGCCAGGGCGCATGTTCTTCCAAGCATCACGAATGGCATCCTGGGTCATCGACTGGAGCCACATGCGGCGCAGTGGCTTACGGCACTGCGCATAGTCGTAGATCAGCCGGAAAATCAGCTCACCCTCACGGCCAGCGTCACAGGCATTGACCACTTCGGTGATTGATGGGTCTTTCATCAGCGACACCAAATGCCGGAGCTGTGGCCCCGCGTCCTTGGTGGGCCGCAGGCCAAACTGAGCAGGGATCACAGGCAAGTCGTTCAGACTTTTGCCGCCTTCGTCAGCCTCTTTCGAGAAAATTTCGATCAAGTGACCACGAGCGTTCGACACAACGGCGTCGGCACGCTCATAGTGGCCGTTGCCCTTGGTGAAGCCACCCAGCGCCTTCGCAATGTCACCAGCTACAGACGGCTTTTCGGCAATGATGAGAGTCTTGCCCATCTATCAATCTCCTTGCGCAGTTGCGAAGACCATTGCCTCTGCAACATCGCTGCACAACTTGCTGCGGCAATCGCGTGCAGGCACGAAAAATTGCCGATCACTGTCCACAGGCTGAACATGCGAGCCGCTGCGCGTCTTGCGTAGAACGCGCACAGCGATCAACCAACCGTCTTTTCGAGCAAGGATCATGAAAAACCCCTCAGTGAGCGCGACCGTCTTGCGCGGACTCGTCAGCAAACTTCTCGTAAATCGCCTGGGCACCAATGGCGCGCGCCTCTTCTTCGTTGGCCGCACTGATTGCACTTGCCACAGCCGCCGCCGTGCCATCGCAAGAGCCCTTGGAATAGGCAACCAGCACACGCATGACGTAAAGCGGATCGCGCTGCGCCCGCTCGGCCTGGGTGCTGTTGACGTGCTGGGTCAGCGTGCGAAGCGCCTCCAGCAGATCGTTACGGCGCGCGAACTCGATCAGCGGGCCAATCTCGACCGGCTTGAAAATGGGATGAATCACGATAGGCGTGACCACCTCTACCTCCAGGGCATCCCAAAAGGTGATGCCGTCAGCTCCGACCATCACAACCTTGCGGCCACCATAGAGGTCATCGACCTCCAAAAAACTAGCTGGTTTGAAACGTGTTTTCTTGTCCATCTTCATACTCCTGATCGAATGGCATCCCGTCGCTTGTGCCCACGGGAATACCGAACTTCTCCACCATCTCGGCAACCATCAAAGGGGCCGCATTGCGGTGCGTTTCCAGATATTCCTCAACCAATCGGGCGAGGTTCTGGTGCTTGAACAACTGCCCGACATTGGCGCACCAATCGCGCCCCTTTGCCGTCAGCTCAAAATCCTCATCAACAAGCCCGCGCGCCGCGAATTTGTTGACGTGCTCCACCACCGTGGAAGGACGGCCAAGGCCGTTCTTGTGCATGAGGTGTAAAAGGCTTTGCTCCTGTGTCCAAGGCTTAAATCCCGCTTCTGGCACCACGACCGGGTACAGCCGCAACCCTGCCTCAGTCTTGCGATGCCACGGCAGTCCAGCCAGTGCATCAGGCAGCTTCTGCAAGCTGCTCAGAGAGGGTTGCTCCAAGGTGCATCGCACACCGCAATCCACCAAATTGCGGGCAATGTGAACCAGCACCTGCTCAGGCAGCGACAGTAGCGCTGCCTCGCGGTTCAAAGGAATATCAAAGGCAGCGGGATTGGGCGCCTCGTGTCCATGCTCCACCTCTAGGCCCATGGCACGCACTGCGGTGAAACGTTCAGCATCGAAAGCCGCTCCGTTCATCTTGGCGATCACATCCAGTCGTCGTGCCGAATCCAAGCTCAAAGCCTGCGCTGACGAGCGCGGGTAGGTCATCTGACCGCGCTCATAGAGCGTTTGCATAGCCTTGGCTACATCAGCGATCTCCGCGCCAGTCTCGACACTCGCAGACAGAACGATCTCGCCGTGATTCATAGGACGATTGCCCAACGTGGACTCCACGCTGCTACCCACAGAAAGCTGCGCGTCCACCAGCTCGGGCGCAGGCGGTGCCTCCCCTGCATATACCGCACGCTGCGCGATCCATGGCTCGCCGCCGTCATCGGCTGTAGCCACGAACGTTGCGACACCGACAACGGGCCGCTGTTGAGACAGCGCCAGGAGCAACGATCCTTGGACACGTCCCACAGCACCCTCGGCGCTCGACAGCGCGCCCACGAGACGATCCAGCACGCGACGCGCATCACCCTTGGCTGCGGACAGGGGATCAAAGGCAGTGGCCGCGTCAAATGCAGACTGCACCTCAGACGGGGAAAGCGCCCGCAGGCGCACACGTTGCACCCTTGCGCGATCCTCTGGTGCAATGACCATTCGCCAAACATCACGGGCGATCACATCCCCCTCTTGGTCATCGTCGGTCGCTAGGTATATGAGCCCTGTCGTGTTCTGCGCAGCCTCACGGATACGCTCACAGGCAGCACGACGATCCTCACGAATCGCATAGCCCGTCTCACGAAAGCTGCTTGTGATGCACAGCGGAGTGAGACGGGCTGGATTGGTTGCTATATGGCCTGCCGTCGCAAGCACTTCAAAGCCACGCATCCCCGCACGCCAAAGCACATCCGACAGGCCTGCGCGCTTGCCGGGTGCTTCGATGATGACAAGCGACTCTGCCATGGCTCGTGCAACTACCCATCACGCGGGCGCCGTTGTCCCCATGACTTGGGAGAAGTAGTCCCATGCGAGAAACAGACCATCACTGGCAGGCTCCATGCTCACAGGCCCCTCGAAATTCATCTCGCTGCTAACCTCTGACGTACAGAGAATTCGGGCGCCATCGTCATCCATGACAATGCTCGCGTTGAGCACGTTTGTTGGCGCGCCCTGCACGCGCGAGAGCAAGCCAAACTCGATCACATTGTCGGCATCCGAAAAACTGGCCGATACGCCATCAAGCACGGTGCCGTTAATTTGCCAGGACTGACGTACAGTGCCGTCGCTGCTGCCACGAGCAGGCTCTACGCCTGCGGCGCTCAGGTAGGCATAAACGCGATCACGGATCGCATCAGGAACGCTCGTAGTCATAGCACCCCCAGCCTTCAAAAAGTCGGGCCTGTCGGCAAAATGCGATCCCAGTTGATGCCAGTACCACCCGCCATCACTTCCAAGTTGGCAAAGCGCACCTCGACAGGATGCGTCTCAATCCACGAGGCGCGAGCGTGGTACACGTCGATGAAGCGACACAGCCCATCAAGCGACGAATCCGTCTCGCTGGCGCGCAGCACGCCAATCGAGATCAGCTCCGGGGGGTAGCCCTTCGCACGCAGCTTCTCGGACAACTCGGGATTGCGCTTGTGGAGATCGGCGTGGCTATTCGCCACGATCTCCGGCTGCATATCCCGATAGACCATGATCCCCCGGCTGCTGTCCGCACCCACCGACATTCCCTCGACACCAAACTTGCCATCGAGATCGGTGAACTCGTAGCGCATGACGCTGAGAAGCACACGGCCCAGGCCACCGTTGGCATATTCAGGGAGATCGACTCGCACAAGGGCGAGCTGAGGCGCGTCGAAAAGCTCGCGCTGCGGGTCGATGTAGTTCCCGAAAGCGCTGCTTTTTGCCTTAACCGATATATCCAGTCCACTCATCTCGTGCTCCGTTTCGATGATGCGCCACATGGTAGCGCTTTGCCATTATGGATGCAATACTAACGTAAATTCTCGTGATATGCAGAAAAAAACGTGATTACGCTTTTTGAAATTCAAAAACCGGGCGACCGATGTACGGGCTCGAAGTCCCAAGTCTTGTAATCTGGCATGTCCATCCGCCGTGGATCGGTGAACTGGATGTACTTCTCCGGCGACCGTGAGATTTGGTCAATGGCTTGATACAGCACCCGCCCAACATTCAGCTCGGCGCTGGTAACGGCGACCATCTCGATGCGCTTGACGCCGCTCTCCATCATCTTTGCGACTGCATCAGCAGACGACTTGTTGATGCGCTCAAGCGAGTCAATGGCCCCCGACATTTTGAAAGTCGCCCCGTAAACGGTACGGGCGATCCGGTCAATGTCCGGGCTCTCCCCATTGGCGACCGCCTTGGCGATTTGTTCCGACACGTCCTTGAGGTGTCCCGCATAGCGCACAGACTCAGCCTCGAAAAACGTGGTTGCAGCATCCAGAAAGGTCTTGAGGTCAGCACCGCGCCCAAGCGACTTTTCCGACGAGTAAGTCTCGCGGGTCAGTCGCACCAGGGTTTCGATGCGCTCGCGCTTCATTTCCTCGGGCGTTGAGCCCTCTTGCTTGCCTTTGCGCACAAGGTCAATCAGGATGCCCATGTTTTCGGTGATTGCCTGATTGACGTACCTGTCCTGCATCCACAGCAGCACATTCTTGTCGTAGCGACTGTCGTTCGATAGCTGAATCAGGTCATTCAAGACCAGCTTTTCAAGCACCGGCTCACGGTAGGACGCCGGTTGCTTTTTGAGGGGATCGGTACTGCTGCTCATATTCAAACCTTTGGCCCTTGTGTTTGGATGCTGGTAGGAAGACCCCGCCCGACCCGCGTGTTGCGCTCCAGGGTGAAGTCTGGGTAAATCAATTGCGCCGCCGCTTCAAAAACTTTCGTAATATCTGCGCGGCACTCGATCACATACGAGTCGAATGCCTCCAAGACGAAAGGCGCTATGAGATGAAACGGTGCGACGCGATCTTTGGGGGATGCCTGGAGCGGGAAAGCATCTTGCGACTCGGGCTCAATGTCGAAGTCGTAGCCAAATTCACCCATGTCCACATACCTCGCCACCCCCTGCGCTAAGCACAGGATGGACGGCAGCAGCATGTCGGCCACATCCTCGGGGTAGAGCCTTGCTCCGTCATAAACAAACTGCTCGCCACGGCCAAACTCGGCCTCGGCCAAGCCAGATACGAGAGTGCTCAGTGACTCCCAGCTTCGTTGAATTGCTTCATGTCCCATCACCATTCTCCAAACTGCCCGCCTGGGCGCTGACGATCAAATCACACACTTCGTAGGTCTTGCGCATCACCCTGTCGTGCTCTGCAAGCACATGCTCATAGCCCATGCCTCCTAGACGCTCGTAATTGGCGATGGCAAACGATCTGTCCATCTCCTGCATGTCGCGCAGCTTCTGCACGTCCTTGTAGGCACAGGCCTTATAGACCTCCACCATCACACCCACGCAGACCCCGTAGGCTCGCTGGATCATCAGGGCCTGCCCGAACTCGCTCATGCCCTCCACCCCTTGCATGGCGTGGTATTCCGCCTGGGCCGCGACTGCATAGACAAGTCGGCACGCCATCGCCTCCGGGTCGATGGCGTAGTAGTCAAACAGGTTGACCAAGCCCATCATCGAAGGCATGGCCTGCAATGTGGCGAGCTTACGCGCCGCACTGGGGTCAAGCTGACCTGACGGCTTGGCAAAGAGCCTTGGCTGCTTGCTGCTCACGGCCTCGATCAGCCGCGTGAACAGCGCCATGGGCAGCTCCTTGGTGCGCCCGCCAATCTGGCGCCACTTGAATTCTTCCGTCACCGTGTCCAGGGCAATGGACGTTGCCATAGCGAAGACGGTGCCATAGTCAGGGTGTTCCTCGGCGACCCCGGCCAGCGACAGGCAGGTATGGCGCACCGCCGCAAGGCGCTTGAGAACATCCGCCATACCCGTCAGTACCTGACCCTCATCCAAGTCGGCACTGACCCTGTAGGCTCTCGTGACAATCTGAGCAGCCAGCTTCGCACTGGCACACCGCTGGCGCACCTCCCCATCCGCAATCAAGCTGACTTGAGCGGATGTGTCCGAAACACCTTCGCCCAGGTCTGCCTCGGCCAGCCTCGTAACCTGCATAGCACTCGGGTCGAAGGTCATCACGAAACCGCCTTGTCTAACCTCTGAAGCGCCTTGTTGAAGGGCTCGGAGAAGAGATGCATCGCCAGATCAATCGCGCCGCCGCCACCCTTGCATGCCCGCGTGTCGTACCACTTCTCGCGGCAGATCAGTAGCTCGTAGTCCTGGCAGTTCGCAGTGAGGTGATACCGGCTTGAATCCCTGTTTTTCATGGGCTCATAGCTGGCGTCCAGCTTGGCGTACACACCCATGGCATCCAATGCCTTCAGCAGCGGCATAGCCCGCAGCGCGTTGGCGCGCTCCACCTTCACCGGGCTCACCGCTCTTTTCGGATAAGCCATCTGTAAACCCCCAATATGTTGATTCCCGCAAACACCACCTGCTGCGTCAGCATGGGGATGCTCCAGACATTGATTGCATAGACGATCCAAGCGATGCTGGACACAATCCACAGCACCCAGGCCCAGGCGGCGAGCCGCCCGCGCCAAGCCAGCAGCAACGCGCCGACGATGCCCGTTGCTGCACCCAACAGCTCGGCTGGCGTCATCCTCCCCAGCTCTGATGCGATGGCGTGGTGCAACTCATCCATGGGAATGCGAGGCCTCTGGAATCACGACCCAGTTCCAGTCGTTCTTGGTAGCTCCACGGGACTTGATTTGCACCAACATGGATTTCTGGAGCTTCACCCAAGCCAAAGCTGCTTCCTCGACCCGCATCTTGCTCACAGAGCCCTTCCAGTACAGCTCGTCAATGCCCAGGATCACTTTCGTGGACACCGCTGCAATGAAGTCCTCGGAAAAATGGGTTGGCGACTGCGAGATGCAGATCAAAGCCACTCCAAATTTGCGAGCCTCCTTGGCGATGGTGTTGATGATGTTGTCCGGGTCATCGTCAAAGAAGATGTGCGCCTCATCGAGAAAAATCACATCGCGGATCGACTTCTGCTCGCCGCGCTGCACAGCCTCGGCAAACAGTTCCTCCAGTCGGAACAACACGAACAACTTGCGCTCTTCCTTGCCCAACGCACGAATGTCGTAGCGCCACACTGCGGCGCGCGGATCAAACGGGGGCGGCTTGGCCTTGAAAATGCCGATGGCATCCAAGTTCTCCAAGCGATCTACCACGCTCTTGAGCACATCGGTGGAGTCGTAGCGCATGATGTCATCGACCTCCCGACCTGTGGCAATCGCACTCACATAGTCGGTATAGGCGTCAATGGCCTTCTGCTTTGCCTTCTCAATGTCGGCTTGCAGCCTCTCATCCCGGAATGCTCGCTCCCCCTGGCGCAAGGCTTCAAGCAGCTTTCGCTGGTAGGCTGCGGATGCCTTGTTGACCACCCCCAGGCATGTAATCGCCTCCTGGCCGCTGCCAAGAAAGCTCTGCTGCATGATGTAGCGCGCGGTGCGCAGCACATCCTTGATGGACGGATGCGTCCGGGATAGCGTCTTGGGGGGCCAACGGGTGATAGCTCCCTCATACTCCCGCGAGTCGATAAACCAGCAGCGCGTCCCGGCATCCCAGCGAGCGCCCAATGACTTCGCCTCATCCTTTTCCGCAATGGGCACGTCGAGATAGAGCCGCCCATCGGTGCCGTTCGACAGAAGATGTGTCTCGTCCTCGTTGACCACCCAGGTGCTGGGGTCTTCCTGTCGAAAACCGTGGCGCTCGTACACGTCATAGAGCACGTTGCGCAGCGTGGCCTGTTGCTTAGGCCCAAGTTCGCGCATAACGCTATTCATGGTTGACATGAATCCTTGCACGCGCTTTCGCACACCACCAAAATGCACGTCCGGGTTGACGCGCAAAGGGTTTAGCCCGTATCCGGTTTGCTCCGAGAACATAACCGTACTGGCGCCATCAACATCAATGTCGCCATGAATATCGAACATATAAAACCTCGCCGGTTGCGCTGGATCGCCAGTCGCAGCCATCTCGCGGATCATCCGCTTGAGCGTAAATGTCTTGCCCGCCCCCGTCATGCCCACGATCAAGGCATGGCCGTTCACCGTGCTCGCCGTGTCGGAAATCACAGGCGCCTTGTTGCCGCTTTTCAGCTCCCGCGCTGAATACCCCCAGGTCACTTGCATGGTCAACCCTCCTTTGCGCGACCACCGCCATGCAAACGATCCGGCAGGCCGCGCACGGCATCGTCCCAGTACCGAGGTCGATCCACTCTCCCTGCGACCCTGGCAAGCCAGTTCGCCGACATATCCCAGCGCTGGCCCAGCTCCACATACGTCCACCCTTTCCGCACCACTTCGGCGCGAAATTCGTTTGGAGTCATCAGCTCCAGTGGCGCCACGTCGTCATCGTTTTTCTTTGCAGACATACCATTGATTCCTTTCGATTACGTCTGCACTATAGCACCAGATCATTCCTTTATAGGTTCTTATACGCCATGTTTCATCACTCAAAGAATACGAAAAGCATTGTGTATGGATTTTTGATGTTGCATACTCCATTTTCATGTCGTATAGTCCATGTATCCGCACAATGAGAGGGTCACTATGACTGCCAAAACATCTCTGAAAGCCATGGCCGCCGATCCCAGCGATTTGCAGGTCAAGAAGACCGATCTGTGGAAAGTTGATCCGCGCCGCCTGATCGAAATCGACGGCTTCAACCTCCGCGACTACGACGATCCTGACGTGATCGCGCAGATCGAGGTCTTCGCCGACGCTTATGCCAACGGGCGCTACGTGCCCCCGCTGATCGTTTGGGTGGACGCCCACGGCAACATTAGCCCGGTGGAGGGCCATCTGCGGCGCCGTGGCGCCATGCTTTGCATAGGGCGCGGGCACGATCTGCCCTTTGTCGAGTGCGTGAACTTCAAGGGCAACGATGCGGAGCGCGTGGAGGTCATGCTGCGTTCTGCCGATGGCTTGCAACTCAAGCCACTGAACACGGCAATTGGCTACCTGCGGCTGCACCGCAAGGGCTACAGTAATGTGGAGATTGCGGCCAAGGTTGGCCGCACCGTGGCCCGCGTTGAGCAACTGCTGCTGCTCGCCAACTCCAACAGCGATGTGCATGCACTGGTTAAGGATGGCCGCGTGTCCGCAGATGGTGCAATCGAGGCCGTCCGCCTGCACGGCGAGGGCGCCGGGGAATACTTGCTCGGCATCCTGCAAGCAGGCGGGAAGGCTACGCGCCAAGCTCTGCGCGGCGCTGGCATCCCGCCGAAGGTTGCGGGTAGCGTGACGGGTGCTTTCGGCGAACTTTTCGGTAAGCGCTCGCGCGTGCTGGAGGGCCTTGCCCGCTGGGAAAAGGACGGGATGCAAAAAGACCAAAGAATCGAAGTGGATGCGACTGCTCTCTATGCGCTCAAAGAGGCGCACGACGCCTTGCAGTCCATCCAAGAAAAGCGCGCGGCTCGTGAAACCGAGCGCGCCGCCAAAGCCAACCAGGGCAATCTCGAAGGGATTGGCGACTGAGCTGCTGACTCTCCAAAGGCCCGCCTTGTCACATGGCGGGCCTTTGTGCGTTTGCCGGGAACGCATGCACCACCATGCTCAACGAGACGGGGCGATCTCTGCATCCCCTGCCAGCTCTTTCATCCACTCGTGACCGACTGTGAAATGGGGCACGTCATAGCCTGAATCGAAGCCTCGAATCCGCTCTGACAACTCAATCACATCCTTGAGCACTGCGGGCGATGTTTCCTCGGGCTCCCACAAGTCGCCAGAGGCCTTCTCCAAGGCCAACAGGTGCCTCGCCTGACTGAATGGGCTACCCCCCACCTCCACGGTGTCACGCAGGGCCGTATGGAGCTTGCGTGCCGCCGCAGGAGCATCAGCAACAGCAATCCCATCCATAAGGCTCGTCACATGCCGCAGAAATTCCAAGTGGGCCTGCGGAGTGGCTACGATCTCTTTGTAGTCTTGAATCTTCATGGTCATGGGGTCATGTCCTGGGCTACTTCGTTGACCAGCGTGGATCGGTACTCATCCATCAAGGCGTCAAAACAACCGCGCAGCGCCACGCGGTCATCCCCGCAAGGGTTCGGGCTCGCATTCAGGCCGTCCACCCGACGACCATCCCCGGCCCCATAGACGAGGTAGTCGCTGCGCCCGCCAAGTTCTTCAATCTTGTCTTGCACATATGCCGCACCAGCTCGTGCAAATAGCTCGCGCGTCGTGTTCCAGTAGGCCGACGAGCGCAAGCCATCAAGCTGCTCGGCATCCTTGCTGTAGTCCGACTTCTTGCGGAGAGACACGTTGCCCGCCAGCGCATCGGGAAGCGGAAGACCCCTATTCGCAAACGCTTGAACCGTCTGCGAAAGCGACTCGTGCTTGGCGAAGTGCCAGACATTCCCATAGATGGCCTTCGAGGCATCCTTACCGAGTTGCCCACGCCACTTCGACACGGCCTCACCTCGCACGTCCTCTGCGAGATCAGCAAGCACATGCACCCCGATCAAACCGCTTTCACCAGCGACATACGCCCGCTTGGTGTCCTTGGTGCTATCAAGGATGGTTTCGACTCGGCGAACAATCTCTGCTCGCGCCGTTTCCAGGGCGTGCCCGAGATCAGCAATGGCCTCGGCGCGCTTTTCTGGAGGCAACCCGCCAAACCACGACTCGGCATTGGATTTGCTGCGTTTTGCACCATGGGCCGACTGCTCGGCCAACTCATCAGGCGTTGCACTACGGAAGCTCAGGCGATCAGAAAGCTCCCGCAAAGAAGCCAGACTACCCACACTGGCCTCCGATGCATACAAGCCGCATTTGCCATCAATCGCCATCTTGCGATCAAACGCATGGAACCACTCATGCGCAAGGCTCCCGGCACCTTTCAGGCGCGTCATGTTCATCACGAACCGCCCAGGCTCAAAGTGCGCGAGCGCTGCGCCACGTCCTCCAGTACCACGGGCGCCAAAGGCGACTGCCAGCTCGCCGCCCAACGACACATCCTTGGGCCGCAGATTCATGGCTTGCGCCAAGTCGGCAAAGCTGTCGAAGGCCATATTGATGACCTCCTGCCGCTCCTTTTGTGGAAGCCACTCGCCGTACTCAATCGCACGGAATCCAAATCGCTCCAGCAGCTCGTCTGCGGTCACATCCCGGCCCTCGCGCCAGTCCTCGCCGAAGCGCTTCACGCTGGCAAGATGCGGCACATGCAGCTCCTTGTCCAGCTCAGACTTGCGCTTGCGCTCAGCCACCTCGGCATCGGTCGCAGTCTTCGTTTGCTTGATGAGTGAGTTCCAGGGGTCGCCGTACTCAATCTGCTGGGTTTGCGAGTTCCATGCGCGGGTGGCACGCAGAATCTTCCGCTCTGCCAGCCAAAGCGGGTTGGAGTGAAGCACCTTGGAGGTGTCCCGGCCAATCTGGTGCCAAATCTCACCGCCATAAATCAGGCGTTCCTCGCCCTGATTGGCATACACCTTTGCTGCTGTCGAGGCCTTCTCAAAATCGTCCTCGGTCGCCACACCGCTGAACAAATCTCGCAACGTGGTAACGGCCTCAACATACTTGGTTGCGCACTCTCTGTCTTCGCGTCCAGAGTAATGCACAGGAGCCGTGTTGATGCTGTCCTTCACCAGCTTCAACGCCATGGCAACCTTGGGCGCAACGTCGCCATCACGCAATGCGGCGTAGTCCAGAGGGGGCCAAATGTTCTGCTTGTTGACGTGCAGCTTGATTTCAAGATCGTTCAAGCCCACCAGATCGTCATGCGTCATCGCGCGCTTCGCATAGTCTTTGCGAGCGCCGCCGATCTTCTCGCCCACATCCACATGCTTGCGCTTGTCCGCAGCTTCTTCGCTCTTGGACTCATCCTCTGCCGCCGCCTTGGATGGCTCGGTGTCCTTGGCCTGAGCCATGGCCGCCTCGCGTTGCGCGGCCATCTCGGCATTGACCATCTTCTGCCAGAGCAAGCGCGCACCCAGCAGGGTATCGAGCACCTTTTCCTTGGAGTCAATCCCTATTTTTTCTGCACTCAGGGCCAGCCTCTCATAGATGCTGTTGTCGATGGTGTTGAGCTTGCGCAAGCGCCATTCGCCCCTGTCGCTGCGCTCGAATGCCGTCTCTGTGTCACCAAAAACCTCATCGGCCAAATTGGAGTAGCGTTCAGACAGAGCATGCCCCTCTGTGAAAACGCCCACAGCACCCCAAACCATGTCTGGCGATTCATCGGCAAGCAGCTTGGGGTCTGCTACCCAAGCGCCCAGTCTCGCCAGCGATTCGCTGAGCTTGTCCTTGTAGGCCGCTCGCTCACGGAGGAAATCGACCACCAGCGAATGAGGGTCAACATTGGGCCGCACCCAAAGCGCCCTCTCAGGCGAAATGGTGCGGCGCAGGTCGGGCATTGCCCACAGGTCGCGCAAGGCAACCACCTTGCCCTCCCCTGCCACCATGATCGGAACGGAAGCCGCGTACCCCTCACGGTGATACTGCCCTTCCTTGAGCCCATCGGCCTGAGCCGCCGCCTCGCTCACGTAGTACGTGACCAGCGCGTCATCCCGGTAACCCAGCATGTTTGCCTGGATGGCGAGCGCTACAGGAATTGTCTTGTCCCGGCCCTCGCTGTCCAGGCCAAGGCCAGCATCAGCCAGGGCTTGGGTTATGGGAACAGGCTTCTCCCCCTGTCCCCAAGGATTCTGATTCGCCACCCACACACCAATGGAGTCATTCACCATAGCCCTGCGCAGACGCTCCCAACGCGCCTCGTGCCCTTGGAAATCCTCGTTTGGAGGCAGAATCTGCTCAATCGGCATATCCACCACGTCATTCACAGAAAGCCCAGGCATAACGGTTTGCAACTCGGACAGTTTGATGCTGTCGCGCACCGCCTCGGCCACGTATGTGGGGTACTCCGACCCATGCTGATCGAAGTCATCGCGCGTGCCCGAGGCCTGCCGCGTTGCCTTCATTTCACTGAAACCGAGATCCGCCAGCCCAGCATAAAAGCGTGCCGGGGTGAATCGTTCTTCCACCGTGGGGTCAACGGTCTGGGCAAGAATGCGTTGCGTTGCCCAATCTCTCGAATGCCGCATCTCAAGCCGCAACACCGTGCTCGAACGCGCATCGGACTTCGGCAGGACGTAGAGTTTGGCGCCAAAGCGGGACAGATCAAACCACTTCATCTTCGCGCCCTCAGTCGATCTCAATGAAACGCTCACTCACCTCTTTCGCGGCAAGCTCCAGTGCTCGCAAATCAGAAAGAGTTTTGAGGAATTCGGCGACGGTAACCACCTTCCCACTCAGGTGTGCAAGCTCGACATTCCATGCGCTGCCATCAACATTCAAGGAGGCTACAACACCCCCCAAATACACATTCCTGCTGCCACCGACATTCACCCGCTCGATGACCATCTTGGATGCCTCGTCGCGCTCAGCAATGAGCGTCACATTCACCCGCTCATCCCCTTGTGCGTACACCGCAAAGATGCTGCCAAAGACCCCATCCTCGGCCTCGTCGGCAAAGGCCAGGACAGCGGCGTAGATCGCGCCCAGGCCCACCGCAACCTCCACCTCTTGGCCCAAGCCAAAATCCACCGCGCTCGCGCGCAGCAGGGCGAGGCTGGGGAACCGCGAACGGTCGGCGTGTTCAGGGCGCAGCATGGTCAGCCTCCGCGCCAGAGAACCGCTGGCCTACAGCGTGCAAGATTTCCTTGATGCGCTCCATGATGGCCTCCACCGCAGCTTTCAGACGCTCCGCGTGCGACTCCGACTCCCCGCCGAACACCGGGGACTCAGCAGCCTTCGCTTCCATCGCGTCCTTGGTTGCTTCAATGCGGTTTCTCGCCTTCTTATGGCCGGGGTTCCCCTCCACGTCAGCGCCCAGCAGTTCCTCCGTGCCGTGGTCGTATTGACGCACCCAGCTCGAAAGCGCCTTGTCCATCGCAACCTTGGAATGGGTGGCGTCGGGCGATGCAGCAACCTCCTTGACGAACTTGTCGTGCAAGTCGGCCCACTCCCCTCCGGGCTTCATCTTCGCCATGGCATCAGGGACGGACAACCCAGTCTGGCGTGCGCGTTCCTCGATCTCCTTGCGCATCACGGCCATCGGGGGGGCCTTCCAGAAGGAATCGACGGCCTTGTCGTAGTTACGCGCAGCTTCCTCCACTTTTTTCACACGATACTCAGAGATCGTCGGCAAGACGGACACCACATCGAAAGGCCTTGCACGCTTGCTCATGAGGCCTTGGCCAAGAGCAGCCACGCTGCGCCCCAGTGCGCCCGCAGCAGCCCCCGCGAGTCGCACCGATCCACCGGCCAGCGATGCGATGCCGCCAATGAGCGCGCCACCCGTAGCAGCCACCTCGTTCGCAATGGCCCCGCCAACGCTGGATGACGCACCACCTTCTGGAGAGGGGGCGCCACGCCCGCGCCCTCCGACAGAGATGCCGCCGCGAATCTCCGTGCCCTTTTCCCCACGCAGCGCCACGGAAAATTGTTCCGAGATTCGGGCAACGGCCTGGGCGCGTTCTGCGGCGTCCAGGGCCTCCAAGTTCTCAATATCCTCTGGCTTCACGCCCATCTGTCGCAGGAGCACCTTGGAAAGCTCATCCAGTGGCACCTTCCCATCCTTGCCCTTGGCTTGCACCTCGGCCAGCACCTTTTCCTTGTCGATTGTTGCGGCAACCCCGGTCTTCACTTCCGTGGATTTGCTCATACTGAAACCAACACTCGCATTCACGCCGTCTTTATTAACACCGACATTGGCGTCAAACTTCGTGCTTTCCTGTTGGGAGGTAGAAACATCCAATGATTGCTTCAACGAACTTTTCTCAATCACAGGGATTGAGGCACCACCACCGCGCAGAACGCGCATCCTCGGCATCGAAATGATGTTGTCAATGTCACCGCCCGGAACGGTGCTATCAGGCTCAGTCGGTTTACTAGACTTGGATGCTCCTACTTTTTTTTGTACCGTGAAGTTCGGAATTTTCGATTCCTTAATTTTCACCTCGTCCATTTCTGTGGCCTTCGCTTTATCCAAGTCTTTATCTCTACTCATGACCCTATTCCTCTGATGTGTCTTAATTTAGAGAATGGGCTGCGCTCTGTCGTACAGCACGGGAACGTGCGGCATCTACCGCTGCACGCTGGGTCGCCGCTTCCTGGGCAACCAGGGTAGCCAGCAACCCCTCCACCTTTTCTTTCTTTCGGTAAAGGGCCTCTTGCATGTAGTTGCTCACCGCCACTGTCTGGAGGTAATCAACCCACAAAGCTCGTGAGGAAACCTGCGTAAGATTTTTCTGCCACTCGGCATCAATCATGCGCCGCTTCGACTCCCTAGCAAGCATTTCGGATGGCGATACGTTCTCATATTTTTCGTGCCGCATTCCAGGCAACGCGCCGAAACCATCACGATCCGAAAGAAATTGAGCAACCGTTTTCCCTTGCGCGTTTGCCTGAACCGCAACCGAATTGGCCGCAATCGTCTGTGTATCGGTGTACTCAGCATTAGGCGGTGTTCCATTGGGAACGCTGCCATACAAGATGGCATATTGAGCCTTGGTGTCCTTGCCCAATGCTGCGTTATCTTTGGTCGCATCCCCTACAAACGTGTACGTTTCGCACATATAACCAGCAGGGTCAGTGATATACGTTCCGTCGCTTTTCTGAGAATAATGGTTTTGGGCTTGAAATACCTGCTCCCGACTCATGCCCTTAGTTACCCACTTGTTTCGCGCATCGTCCACACGCTTCACCGTGTATTCCAAGTGCAAATGCGGGCCGCTGCTTCGCCCCGTGTTGCCAGACAGTGCAACGAATTGGCCTGCCGTGACATTCGAGCCCACGGCAATACCATTGGCATAACCGCTCAAATGCATGAACCAAACAATGTCTCCGTTGTCATTGCGAATTGCCAGGAAGTTACCTGCACTATTGGGCTGCACACTCTTGTATGCAACCTTTCCATTGAACGGCGAATACAACTGCATGCCCACAGCAGCGCGCAAGTCCTGCCCGCCGTGCCCACCGCCCTTGCCGCCGTTGTAATAGGAGCGCCATGTCCCAAAGCGGCTTGTCGCCGCCATGCCGCCACCGCCCTTGGTAGGGTCAATCGCACATGAAGCGGAGGCAGCGCCCGCCACTTGCGGGGCTGCAATGGCACACAGCGCCACCGAGACACCGAGAAGCCCAAGCTGCTTGAATGCTTTCATGCCTGCTCCTTACGATCCGAGCTTGCTGGTAGCCGTTTGGCGCACTGCGGCATTGGCTGCTGCATCGGCCTTGCGTGACTGCGATTTGAGCTTTGCAGCCACCGCACTCGCCAACTGGGCCTCCATGCGCTCCCACTGGCGGTATTGGCGCTCTTGGAGAGACAAGTCCAGAGCCTTGATCTTGAGAAGTTCGACCATCGCCCCACGGTCGTTTTGAGCGGCCATCACACGCGCCCAGGTCTGATACTCCGGCGTGTTACCCGCGTACCGCTTGATCTCGGTTTCGTACTGCTTGGACAGCGGCAGATCGCCGTGGCCGTGCTCGCCGTCCTGGCCGCTGGTGGTTTCGAGCTGAATCTGTTTGAGCGAGGCCAGAGCGCTACTGCGCACAGCGTCCTTTTGAATTTTGGCCTGCTGGTACGCGGCTGCGACCTCACTACCGCCGCCGCCTTGGGGCACCTCACCATCGGGCAGGCCTGCCATGTTGTTGATGAAGGAGATTTTCGCCTTCGTCAAATCTTCCTCGCCAGCCGTGGGCTTGAACAGCGTTGCCACATTCAGGCTTGCCCCAGGCAGACTGCCCTTGGTAGAGCACAGGCCAGAATCGGCCTGATCCTTCGTGCAGAACAAGGCGTAGTGCTGCTCCAGCATCTCCTTTTGGGCATTCACGGGGTTGGAAAAGCGCCCAGGCGCTGCCTGAACCTCAGTCCGCAGCGCCGCCGCCGTCATGCCATTCAGATCGGACTCGGCCCGAGAGATACCGAGGCGCCCCTGGAACACATAGCAAGGGGAATAGCCCTGACCGAAATCGCCGCCGTACTCGAAGCGCGCCTTCTTCACGCGCTCAGCCTGGGCAAGCGCGTTCAGGCTAACTGCGACGTTTTGGTTCGTGTTACGCAAGCCATCGGAAATCTGGTTTGCTGCCACGGCCTTTTGCTTGGTCAGAATGGCAACAGCACTAATCAGCCGCTCGCTCTGAAACCAAAGCTGCGCAGACAAAGCCAAATCCATCGCCGTGATCGTTCCGGTGATGGTCGATGCCGACCACGCGAATGCGGGATAGACCCAGGCCTCCTGATACTGCGGGGGGCACCACGCATAGGCGGAAACAGCCACAGAAATACCCGCGAAGCCGACCACGGCACGGCGCTGGAAGCGCGACATACTGCCGCCAGTCGGTTTGTTTGTTCTCTTACGCAATTGCATGCCGCTCCCCTTACTTGACCGCTTGCGCCGCCGTTTGCTTCAAAACAGCCTGATGCTTGCGATCAACATCCGCCTGCATTTCCTGCGTGCTACTGAGCACAAGAGCTGCCAGATTGGCCTCCAGGCGCTGGCCCTGTTCGTACTGCTTGTGGCGCATCCAAACCTCCAGGCCCGCCATCTTGGTCGCCTCAACGATCAGGCCGCGAGGTGTCTGCGCGGCCATGGATGATGACCACTGCTGTGCTTCCTTGCCGCCAAAATACTGATTCACTCGCAGCTTCATCATCTCGTTCGGTGACTTGCCCTGGAATTCATCGGTACGTGTGTTGTTCGCGTCGATCATTGCGAGCGAATACGCTGGGATGGAGAGCAGCGAATCCTTGCGGTTCTTCTCGAACAAGTAGGCCTGCCCTGCCGGTGTCTTGCCCGCATCAGGGTTGATCTTTTCGTCGGGATCGCCGATGACGTTCTGGATGAATGCCTTGCGGGCCAAGGCCTCATCACTGTTCGCATCCACGCCAGAGAACAGCAAGCCAGCGTTCGTATCGCCGCCAGGAACGGTGCCCACTGAGCACAAGCCAGCCGATGCCTCGGATGGTGTGCAGAACTTCTCACGGTGCATGTTCAGCCGATTCGCCATGGCTTGGCCCCGCGAATCCACCAGCGTCCCAGGCGCGGCATCGAGCAGACTCACCAGCTTGCGCGCGGATGCCGGAGCGTCGTCAAACGCCTTGTCCAGCGTGCGATTGCGGACGATGGTGCCGCAAGCGTCATAGCCCTGGCCTGTTGTTGGCGAGTAGTCGAGATAGGCCTTCACGGTCGCGTCGTTGACGCGCTGAGCACGCACGGCATTCACCAGAGTCTGCCCAGCGTTGCGCGTGGCATCCACAACCTGATTGGCCGAGACGCCCTCTTGCTTTGTCGCCACAGCAACCGCAGAGATCAGTTGCTCAAACCGCAATTGGCTCTGCGCCATAAAAAGCGCCTGGAACGCGGCCAGTTGGGCCACCACCGCGCTAGTGAGTGCGGAGATCATGGCGATAGTCCATGCTTCCGCAGGCCCACCGCCGTACAACGCGCCATAGGCAGCACCAGAAACCAGAACAGTCCCGGCAATTGCCGTCACCGCCATGGCCCGCTTGCTTCCCAGCATCGTCGCCAAGACTGTCTGCACAAAATGCCGCTTCACGGCATAACGATCTCTTTTTCGCATAGAACTACTCCAAGACTGTCGAGCGGCGCATGCTCACCTGACCGACAAGACTCTCAGCGACCATCGACCCAATGGCCGTGTCGCGCATGTTTTGCAACCGCGCCGAGGTGCAGGCCTCGGTCTTGCAGTTGATCCCGTTTGGCGCCCTGGTATCCACCACGTTGGTGATGTAGTTGTAGGCCGCAAGCTCCACATCGGGCGTCATGGTCTGCTCACCAAAAGGCCCGGAATAGGATGCGTCCCACGCCTGCATGCCATTGGGTTTCAGCTCGCACAAGCCCTGTTTCGCCTCGGACACCGAACAGAACAACTCCCGGTGCTGAGTTAGCACATCCTTGTCTGCTGCGACGCGCGACGTGGCTGACGCCGCTGCGAAGTTGGACACCATTGCGCGGGTGTTTTTGGAGGCCTGATTGAAGACCTCTACTTGCACCTTGCGATCAAACTGCGCATCGCACTTGAGCAACATCGGTTGTCCAAGCAGCGGGTCATAGTTCTGCACCACATCACGCACGCGCTCCGATGTCATCAGGGCACCCATGGCGACCGCAAGCTGCTTACGGGTGTTCACTTCGGCATCGCTGACTTGATTGGCAGAAACGGCGTTCTGCTTGACCTGAATGGCGAGAGCGCTGACCTCGCGCTGCATGGTCATGAACCACGAGACGACCGATGCCCAACCGAAGGCATGCGCCTCGGCTGACAGGCCCACGAGGGCGACAAGGGCCAACGCCCTTACCCCTTTGAATGAAGCCTTGCTCATCCCTGTCTCACTGGAACAGGTTGCTCAGCTTTTGCGTCAGCGACTGATTCGGCTGCGCCGTAGCGGTGCTGGGAGCCTGCATGCTGCTGCTAGAGAGCTGTGCAGACTTTCCAGCGGTGCCACCAGTGCTGCCAAGCAGAGCGTTGATCTGGTTTTGCAGCGACGTGATCTGGTTCTGGATGTTCTGCACGTTCTGCTGCGCAGCATTGAATGCCGACTGCTCAGAAGTACACGAGCTGGTGCCCACTTGTTGACAGTAATTGAGGGCCTGCTGCGCTTGACCCATTGCCTGCTGCGCAGGGCCGAGGGAGGCTTGCACCTGTCCAAGCTGCTGGGTCAACTGCTGCACCTGGGTGTAGTTGCCGGTGCCAGAGCCGCCACCCGTAGAGTCGCCAACGGGTGTTTGCGGGTTATTGGCAAACGGCTGGCCGGTGGTGTATGTGCCCGACTGGCCCACGTTATAGGCAGAGCCCAAGTTAGGATCGATCATCGACAAGCCGCCGCCATTGTTCAGGTTCGCGCTCAACCCGTTGAGGGCGCCGATGTATTGGTTCGCCTGCCCGATAGCCTGATTGATCGGGGTCGTCACCATGCCCGTCACCTTGGAAACAGCAGAGCAAATCTTTTTCTTGGCGTATGCCATCACCGCGCTTTGCGCGGCGGAGATGATGGTTGCCAGGGAAGGAATCGCAAAAGACAGGTCGATTAAGGAACTGAGGCCCGCAAAGCAATCCGCGTTCACATCGAAAAGTTGCTCAACATTGGGCATCGCCGATGCCATTTCAAGGTGCGCCTTGAGCGACATATTGATCGCGTGGCCTACCGTCCCCTCTTTGTCGCCCTTGGCGCATTCTTCGGCGTCTAGTCGCATCTGTTGGGTGATGGCCGACTCCTGCCCGGAGAGCAACTGACTGGTTGGATCGCCGGACGATCCACCGCCTCCCGTCCCGCCCGCCGACAGGGCATAACCGCCCGCCAGCAGCGACAGGCCCAAGACGGTTCCTGCCACAAACCGCTTGTCTCCAAAGAAGTCGCGGACGCCCGCCAGAACTCCTTGCCGAGAAACACTCACAGGAACATTCATCACATCAGCGCTTGCCATTTTCACCCCCCATGATTGACTTGATACGTTCAAGCCGAGAACTAGAAAAAATCTCACCAAGTAGATGCGCCTTGGTGAAGGCCTCAAGCCTTCTCCGCACCACCAAAATCAAACGCTCATCGGAACCTGCCTCAGCAAGCAGCTTTTCAAGCTGGTCGCCAAGCTCCGGGTTTTCTGCGCTTGCTTGCTTGAGTAGAAACAGGCACCGACTGGAGCGAAGACCACCAAGCAGCTCCAGAAATTCGCGGGGAGCCGCGTGCAGGTTGCCAAGGCCTCCTGCATTCAAGAAGGCCTGCAACTGGGTCACAAAGGCCTTGATTTCCAGCGTGTTGGGTGCCTCGTCTTCTTTGAAGTCAACAGCCCAGCGATCCACACCGTCGATGCGAAGCAAAAACGCCAGCATTCGCGCACTCTGCGTAGAGCGAGCGAAACTGGACATGATCGAGTACCCACTGAGGTCAACAAGCGTCACCGCGTCGCCAACTTCTGCCATAAATCACCTTAAATCAACTTGTCATTGTCAAAGTTGTCAAAAAAACGTCGTTTCGATATTTTGACACCAACTCACGCTTACTTGTGTAACTTTTCAGGCAATTGCAGCGGCCACACCAACATCGTGAGAGGCTGTGTTGTGCGCGTCGATGCGATTGGCCTGCTGTAGCTGCTTGACAACTTCTAAATCCATTGAGGCGACGTAGAACCTCCCCACATGATTTCCGCTGGCCATGCGTTTCATCAGCTCTGGCAACTGCGCCTCGCTCACCTTGCAAGTCATCACCTTGCGGCTTCCAGCCAAGTTCAAACTGAGGCTGTCTGGAGAGGTTTTGGCGCCAACATCGAAAATTCGCGGGTCTGCCATCAACTTGCCGCTCGCCGACTTGGTTCCAGGCATCCGCAGCGTGAACTCCCCCGGAGTGCGCCGAGAAATCAGAATGCCCCCGTCCTCGGGGCCATCCATCACCGCGCTATTGAAGATCATCAACTCCACGCACGGCTTGTAGCCCTTGTTGGGCTGCGCCTCAAACTTGGCGTCTACGGCACGGATGTACTGCATCAAATCGTCCGCATCCATGCCCATGGGCATGGACTTGATCTTTTCCGCCGAGATATGAGACTTCACCAGAACCGCCCGCTGACGGTTGCCCTGCTCATCGGTGTAGAGAATCGGGTGGCCCAGGTTGTTGTTGCTGGCAAGCTCCACGCTACGGAAAATGTTGCCGCTCAGCACCGTGGCCGAGCGAGTCACCATCCCATCGGGGGCATCGTTGTAGCCTGAGATGATCTTTTCGTATTCCTTGCGCACCCAGCTCTGTACGCCCTGATCCGGCTTATCGGGCTGGATGCGCAAGGACAGGTTTTCGGTCAGAAATTTGTCCTGATTGAATAGCGTGGCGAGCGAGATGGTCTTGGGCCTGCTCTCGCCAGGGAAGACCACTCGCATCCGGTACTCGCCCAGGCTGGTCAACTGCTCTGCGCCCCTTGGAAGGGATACATCGGTCACGTAGCCCTTGAGGGCGCCCTTAATTTGATCCTCGAACTCCACCAGCGTGCCGGGTTGCATCTGCTGCCAACCACGTCGCAGGTAGCGCATGCGATCATCAGCGCGCTTGGCGCTCGCCGCCTTTTCACCACCAATTGCCGTCTCCAGACTGATCCGCCGAGACTCCACAGCCTCGCGCAGATCATCCGGGAGCTGTTTATTGACGAAGGCGTCAGCAGCCTTGCCCAAGGCCTCGCGGAACTTGAGGCGGTTCGCCACCCCCTCATCCCCTTCACCAAAGGCCAAGGCATAGTCCGCATTACCCGCCCGAATCATCTCCAGCAGCCTGGGCTCACGAATCGGAATAACTTCTTCCTCGTAGTGCAGCTTGACGATTTTCACGGGCTCGTCAAACGTGGAGGACGTGATCTTGAGGGTCGGACTCACCAATTCCTCCTCGGAGGCAACTCGTGCATTCCACTCGTACACATCAACCTTGAACGGATTGATACCGCGCTGCTCCAGCTCCTCCACCTTGACCGCAAACCGCTGTGCCAATGTGGACAGAATTTCCTCCTGCTTGAGCACAGGAACCATCACGAGCCGCCCCATCAGCTTGTTGATGTAAGGACAGTCCTGGGCGCGCCGATCCAAAGAGTCCTCATCTGTTGGCAAATCAATGTCGAGGTCGCGTGCAACGCTCGGGTTCTCCACCAGCCACTCCAAGGCAATCTGATCGCCCAACTCATTGAGCAGATCGAGGTCTTGGCCCTCAATGTTCGCGTTGTCGCGGTTGCTGGTCGTATTGGCAGAAAGTCTGCGCAACTTGGCGTTGTGCATCATTGTTAGGCGCGACTCCGCAGGCAGGCCTGTTTCCATGGTTCGCATCACGGGATGGCAAACCTGATCCCTGCGATTCACGCGGCCCATCCACTGCAAAAACTCCGCGATGTTGGCCGCTTTCTGCGCCACGATGAATTCACGCTGACGAATGTCAGAATCAGCAAAGCGATTGGTCGCGTGCAGAGAAATGCCCGTAGAGCCAGCGCGGGTGATCGTGATGCAGTCATAGGTGCCGTTCTGATACCCGGCCACGTTCGCCACAGCGTTGGCCTTCTTGTGTTCCTCGGGCACCCACTTTCCGCCGTCCAGCTCTTTATGCAGCGACAGCGTTCTTCCCGACACCTCTGCCGGTTCGTAGCCATGCTCGCGCAAGCGCTGGTTGATAACATCCAGCGCACTCAGCGGCATATCCGGCAACTCGCAGATCAGCTTTCGCAGGGTGTTTTCCTCGTCGGCGTATTCCTCGCTCGAAGGCTTCTGCGTGCTGTACTGACCGTAACGCTCCATCACTTTGATGACGCCAATGCGATCCAGCATCACCTCCAGCAAATCACGGAACTGCGGCGGCCTGTCCAGCTTCACCGCTCCCATCTTGTCATCCACCCGCTTCTTGAGTGCTTCCAAGCGCTCCTGCGCAGCGGCTTTGTCGTCGCCTGGATCGGCCTTGAGCTGATCCATCTCATCCAGAAGATCAGCCACGTTGGCGCGTCGAGCAAGAACCTCACGCAGCAGGCTCTCCCCTGTGTTCTCCACGGCGATCACGGGCTTGCGCCCTTGCTGCAACGCCTCCACAGCGGCATCCGCAGCTTCCTCAACCACCAGCGACAGCAAAAATTGCCGGTTGATGTTGTAGAGGCGCGATCCAAAATTCATGCTCGTGGCCTGCATGCGCATGCCCTGGCGGTCTTTTTCTGGAATCTGCTCAAGCTGCTTTTTGAACTCCTTGTTAATCCCATTCACCTCCTTGCTTACATCGCCCGACAGGTACGACATGGAGCTGAGAATGCGCGCCACCTTGTCGCTGACCTCCCGATTGAAGGCTGTGCGCTCATCGGTAGGCTCACGCGAGGCGAATTCCAGCTTCGACAAATCCAGCTCGCGCCGGATAAAAACGCCGTCACGCGCCATGTTGGAGCTGATAGCCTCCATCAAGGCCTCACCACCCGCTTTCAGCGTCTCTGGCAGGCTCGCCAGATCGACCGACTTGGGGAACATACGCCCGTAAATGTGAAAATTCGCCACCCCTTTGAACGGGGTGGCCGAGGCAAAAACAACCGCATCGGTTTCGGCCAGGGCTGCACCAATGGAGCTACTGATATTCGACTCACCCGCTGCTACGTGGGCCTCGTCCACCACGAACATCGTCCCCTGCCCTGCGATCTCTGCCAGGAAACCAGACTTGCGGTTGATTTCGGGTCTTCGCTGGAACTGAGAATAGGTGGCAAGCACCAGATCGGTTCCCTCGGGCAGAATGCCCGATTCAAGCGCGGCCCTGCGGGCACTTGCTGACGTTGGCGGATGCAGAACATCAGCGGCAGAGCCGAACTGCATCACCCCTACCCCTTCGTTGAAAATGAAGGGCTGTGTGAATAAGTGATCGCTGTCTATGTCCTTGAGGTCACGGAAAATGTCCGTGAATAGCTCGGGCTTGAGCGTGAGGAAGACTGGAACCTTTCCTTCCAGTTTCGAGTAGCGCAGGAGCGCGGCGCAAAAGCGCCCCTTACCAAAGCCCGTGAAGTCGCTATTCGTGAAGGCACGCCCCGCATCCAATTTGGAGATTGCAAGGCCTAGCGCATCCACTTGCTCGGGAGAGAAGAAGCTACCCAGTTCCCCGGCCTTGTACTGGAGCTTGCTGGTCACATAGTCATCAATCGGGCCAACCTTTGATTCCAAGTCGGCCAAGGCCGCATAAGTCGCACCAGCCAGATTGATTGGCACCATTCCAGTAGGGGGCGACACCTTGGACGCCGCTTGATAGGGTGCCTGGTATTCATTCACCTTGCGCTCTGGCGCAGGCCCTTGTGACTTGCGAGCTGGGGCCATGGCCACGGCTGAAACAGGTTCCACGCCACCGACTACGGGCTCGGCGGCAGGAATAACAGGTTCCACCTTCGGCTCCGTGGGCGCCTGGGTCTTTGCGGGAACGGCTGCGATGCTCGCTTTCACCGCAGCCTCAGCCACAGGGTACTTTTGAACAATGGATTCAGCCCAATCCCACGTCTCAGCGTAGGTATTCAAAACCGGCAACCTCTCGGGGATTTCAGCCCTAATAGGCGCATCCCGCCGCTCACCGACGACGAACATGCGCACGTTCGCCCCGGCGCCCTGCTTCGCGTACATACGTCCATCCAGCTCCACGGCACCCAAGACGTTGTAATGGTCGTACACGTACTCCATGAAGGCCTTGGAGCCACCGCTGACTGCTCCGGGATTGCGAATTTCATCACCCCCCAGGATCAATACCGAACGCCCCTCGGGCTTGCGTGCTTCAAGCGTCTTGAGTGCAATGAAATGATCCACCCGACGAACACGAGGTAGTTTGTCGAATGAACGATCCCGATCCATGGCTCCAAAAGGAGGATTGGTGATCGTGTAGTCAAACCCCTCGGGCTGCTCCATGGCTCGCCGGTAGCCCAGCTCCACCGCATCGCCAACCACCACCTTCCTGCATGAATTGCCTTTCAGCACATTGGCGCGCTTGCCGTCCAGCTCGATGGCAAACACGCGCGCATGATTTTTCACGAGTGTCACCAAGCCGCCGTTGCCTGCTGTGGGCTCGAAAATCGACTTGTCCATGTAGTCTTCATTACCGACCAGCAGCCTTTGGGCCACAACCCCCATCGGCAGCGGAGTGGAATACTGCTGGAGGGCAATGGATTCGGCGGTGCGCATCCGCGCCACAGGCAAGCCGTTGTAGTAGTCCTCAGCCACCGTGAGCGCCTGCCTGTCGATCTTGGTAGAAAGCCGACTATTGAACGCCCGAAAACCCGCCGCCTCGACGGCCTCTTGAAAAGCGCGGAGCTGCATGTCAGAAACCTCGCCATTGACGAGATGCCGATCAAAAACGGTGCGAGTTGCACGCTCCAGATCAGACCAATCCATCCGCGCCCCGGCGCGAATCTCCCCAAAAAAACCATCCGCGCACTCCGCAAGCGACTGCGCATCATCTGCGTACAAAAACTCACCACCCCCGAGTGCGCGGCCAGCTCTGGAACTGGCCGCGACGATTTCGATAGAGCCATCCTCTGCGGACTGCTGGATCAGTCGCCCCGTGGGCGACTCAAACACCGGGTTGCCCTCCTTGTTGCGGCCCAGCTTGCGGGATTGCTGCAAAGCAGCCCACAAGTTCTTGCCGATTTTTTCCTTGAAGGCAACCCGAAACTCACGCGCGATCTCGTCTCGCTCCTTGACCGCCATGGGGCAGTTGGGCAACCCCAATGCAGCGGCAAGCTCAGCGCCCTTGATGCGCTGATCCTCGCGGTCAAGGTAGTACAACCCCCGCTCGTAAGCGGGAGAACCGCGCATGCGGGCGAACCCAGCAACAAGCAGCTTGTCTGCATCCGCCTTGTCATCAACGTCCAACAAGAGGATGCGCGACACCCCATCGCCGAGTTTTTCAGCGCCCAAAAGAAAGCCCTTGTCGGCAAGATCAAACCATTTTGTTGCAGCCATAGCAGTTCAGCACTCGCACATATTGGCACCACTGTGGCACCTTAAAAACACCTTGATAGCACCATAAAAAAACCACCAAGGCACCTTGGTGGCGCCTTAGCGGCTCTTTGGTGGCGCATAGGTCACATGCCCATTTCGTTCGCGGCGGACTTCGCCGCCTTGGGCTCATCCGGTAAGATGGAAGTCAGCGGCATGTGGGAGTCGAAGTGCGCCAAGGGACTCACACGAGGCAGGTTCTCTTGCGGTGATGCGTACACCGCGTAGGGTTGGCCGTTGGAGTAGCGCTGAAACGCCACTACCGTGTTGCCGTAACCGCGCTCGGTGATGGTCTTGCCTTCGCTTTCGGTCTTGATTAGATAGTCCGTGAATTTCCGGTTGTCGTTGCCGTTGTGATCCTTGAGGTTTTTCAGATAGGTCTTCGCGCTGTCCACACCGAACTTAATGCGCTCTACCCCCACCACCTCAACGTCCAGATCGCCGCCCTTGGCGCCATAGAAAAAGTTCTCCATTCGATGAGGCTCCATGACGTTGGCTTTGGGCGGCTCATCGTCGCCCATCAGTCCAGAGATGACCGCCCGAGCCAGATCATTGTTGGCATCCATAGACTGGATGCCTGTAGCCTTGGCGTCACGCAGCGCCTGGAAGCTACTGGCCGCATCCATGGGCTGCATGATGGTCTTCTCGTCGCCATACATCTGATCGGTCACAGTGGACTTCTCGCGGGCGGGAAACACCCGCGCCGTTGCGACTTCTTCGCCGTTGTAGAACACCCGCATCAGTGCATGCGCATCCCGCGCATTGCCGTCCTTATCGTTAATCTCCAAGGCGGCTTCCATGGCCTGTTGCACGTTCGCGCCATCGGTCACAGTGGCTGTGCGCAGAAACTCGACATAGGCATCGGCCTTATTGCCTGAGCCTTCCTTGGGTTGATACAACACGATGCTGCCCAGCCCAGCAGTGACCTCGGCGTCAGGCTTCGCCGCCATGGTTTGAGGCCAATGAGCACGGTACTGCTTGATTCCGTCCTCCGTCTCTCCCAGCGGGCGGGCGCCATCAAAGGCGATCAAACGCACTTTGCCTTGCGCCTTTTCAGCCATGGTTTCACGGCGGTTCTCACCCTCGTAAGACTGACGCAAACGGCCCTCGTTCGCCTGGGGGAGATCGGTCATGCGTTCTTCCACCGTGCTCAACCGCACCATCAGCTTCTCATCGGGGTTGGCGATGGAACGACCAACGGCCCACTCGTCCCCACCGCTGCGCGAGAGCTGGAAGCGCTCGACCTCCATAAAAACCCGCTCGTCATACACGCGCCGCTCGCGCTGCATGTTGGCAGGCTTCAAAGCGTCTTTAGCGATGGCGAGATCAAACGACGTACTCATGTGGTTCTCCAGTGAAAAAGCCAAGTGTTGCGATGCTGTCGAATATATTCTCTCCGAATCTATAATGTCAACAAACAATTGTTTTTGACACATCCATATGAAAAAAATCAAAAATGCGTCGTTACGGTTTTTGAATTTTTTTATTCATTTGTGTAGCGGTTGTTTTTAACTTTTTACACAATTATTGAATTCATGTGCTACTATAGAGGCGCTTGCAAGTCAATAGGAAAGGTTCGACTTCATGGGGACACCGGCACCAACAAGCTCTGCATCAGAGCATGAGCAGGCATGGGTAGATCGCTTCGTAAAGTACGGTGGAGGTAGCGTTGACGCCGCCAAGGCGGCATATCGCAGGAGCTATCCAGACGGCCCGCCGCAACCTATTGCAAGCACAACAACAGCACCGGGCACTGTCGCGGCAGCAGTCATCCCAGCTTCTCCGGCACCGCTTTCCGAAGTCGTTGCGATGCCCCAACATCCCCAGGCCGCAGCCCAAAAAGAGTTCGACTGGAGTGCTACAGACGTGACCACCATGGGCCAGTGCCTGGAAAAGCAGGCAGCAGCGGTAGCGGTGCAACCCGATCCCGTCCTCCAGCAAGAACTTGGCTTTGTCACCTCAGCCATGATCTTCGCAGCCCTGCCCCACCGTGCAGTCAAAACCGGCATCTACAAGCGCACCGACGCCATGGTGACGCTTAGCGTTATGAATGATCCAGAGATCGGCATCCCGTATGGTCGCTACCCTCGCCTGCTACTTGCCCACATTTGCACCCTTGCAAAACGAACAGGAGAGCGCCGTATTCTGCTTGGCGAAAGCCAAGCAGACTTTATTCGCCGCCTTGGCCTTAACCCCGATGGAATGGGTAAACGTGGTCAAGTTTCCCTTGTGAAAAACAGCGCTATTCAGCTTTTCACGGCGGCAATCCGCTGGAGTGAAAGCGGGGAAAACAAATTTAACTTCAAAAATGTCGAAGTTGCATCGCAGGGTTCGCTCATCTGGACGCCCCACAACAACGCTGGCGGTATTGGCAACTATCAGTGGCAAGGCTTTATCGACCTCTCAGAATCCTTCTTCAGTCAGTGTGTTCAGCATTCATTTCCAGTTGACCTGAATGTAGTTCATGCGTTACGTTCGTCCGTCGCCATCGACATTTATATTTGGCTGACGTACAAAATGAACGTACTGAATAAGCCACTTAAAATTACGTGGCGCCAATTAAAGTTTCAGTTTGGCAGTGAATATAGCGATGATGTGAATGGCATCAAGAATTTCAAAGGCAAATTTATCGCTCAACTCAAGCTCGTTCTCGAACATTATCAAGCCAATGTTGACGCTACGACTGAATGCCTGGAACTTCGACCATCGAACACGCATATTCCAAAATACATAAGCAGATGAAGTGGAATCTGCAATAAAAAAGCGCAGTAAATACTGCGCTTTTTTATTTTCCGCAGAATCAACTACGGTTAATACGGTAGTCGTCTCTGTTTTTCCCATCCAGCCAGCGTGGCGGTTTGCCTCGGCCAGTCCATTCTTTGCCGGTAGCAGGGTCACGATACTTCGGCTCGACCTTACGCTTTTCGTGGCCTGCGGCCTCTCGTCCAGCGCTACGGCTGAAAATTTCCTTGGGCTCAATACCGAAGCTCTCGATAAGCTGCCGCACCTTGAGGATGGCGCCGCTCTTTTCTTCGCTCACCAATGCTTGGATGCGTGCGCCGAGCTTGCTGTGAAGCTCGCGCAGTTCGGTGAGGGGCATGGTGCTCAACTGCTCATCGGAGATCATTGGAATACCCTTTTGGAAAAGAGAAATAACTATAGCACAGGCTCTCTTTTCGCCAAGAGTCTCTGCTGGAGACGGTTGTTTGCTTTCTTCAATCAGTTTCGTAGAAACAAGTAGAGCGGCTTTGCCGCCCCCTGCCTCATGCATGTGCACAGGTGCTTGCTTCGGCGATGCGCTCTACTTGTTGTATCCCACTATTTGCATACTACTTGTGGGCATTGCCGTGGGTCTCGCAAGTCCTTGATTTTAAAGGGCAGATTCTACTTCATCGGTCGTTTTTTTGGATTCTACTTCATCGGTTTTTGGATTCTACTTCATCGGTTGAGTTATCCACAATATCAATAAAATCAACAACTTACGCTAAGATTCTACATCATCGGTCGGAGTCCCCGGATGAAGGGAGGATGCCTATTTTATACACAGGTTATGAACAGAGTAATCAACAGCTCTACTGAGCCAGGAGAGCATTCGCTGGTGAGTATTTGTCGGTCATCACAGGGGCTTTTGATTGTGTAATTTTTTGTGAGGCTGGTAGATTTTCAGCAACGCTTGCTGCCGCCCTGCCTGCGATGATGATGCGATTCCCATTGTGAATCACTGATTCATAAATATCACCAAACACCGATTGATATGTTGCTTCCTCGTACTTTGCGAAATTTGTACTTTTGAATGTGTTTGCGAGAATTATTCCATTCGCTGTTAGTGTGTTTTTGGCTTGAATTATGAACTCGGCAGAGGTCATATGTTCTGGAATATAGTCTTTATCGAATGCGTCTAGTATTATTGCGTCGTATCTGATATTTTGATGCTCCTTTTTCCTGATAAAAACACGTCCGTCTTCTGCGAAGACGGCCAGTTTTTCATCAGGCTTGAATTGAAAGAACCGGAGCGCCACATTTATTACTTCTTGATCCAGCTCGACTGCATCAATCTGTGTTGATGGATAGGTTTTTCGGATTGCCATGGGTAGGGAGCCGCCACCTATTCCGATGATTAGGATTCGCTCCAATTTTGGGATATAAGCGAGTGCATCAAATATCCGTTGCGTGTAGTCGAAGACAAGGGTTTTCGGTAATTTGAGATTGATGCAGCTTTGCCGGTTGCTGCGCTTCCCAAAGGTAAGGCAGCGATGGTTATTGCCTTCGAGAACAATAATGTTTCGGTACATAGAGCGCTGTTGCCAGATGGGGTTGGTTGCGCCGAAGGTTTGTGCTTGAGTTGTTGTGGCGAAATAAGCCATTACAAAGATTGCGGCGAACTTATACATTCTCTTGAGCCTTGAGCTGGTAGGAGACGCTGGCTGCGAAAATCGCAATCACCAAAGATATGACGGTCAAGGATGTGATGATCTTGTATATATCGAGAATCAGCACAAGGTAAAAGCCTGTGGCAATGGTGCCAGACGCCGATCCAATGGTAGATATGAAATAAACAAGACCAGCTTCTTTGCCGCTACTCCCAACGCCACGAACCAGCAGGCGAATCGCATAGGGAGAAATCATTCCAGTGAGAATTGTTGGTATTGCAAAGAGCATCAAACTCCCCAGGAGTGAGCCGTAGCGGGGGTCTGGCACGGCCAGCGACAGTTGTTCCAGCAGTGGATCGGCGCCGATCACTGGCAGCGTCAGCAATGCCTCAGCGGCCAGGAGGCATGCCAGAGTCCACAGCCGTGGCCTCTGCGTGGACAACATACCGCCAAGCAAATAGCCCACCGCCAAGAACGTCATGAACACCGTCAGGATGCCGCCCCACACAAATATGCTGGAGCCGTAGTACGGAGCCAGAATCCGGCTGCTCAGCAGTTCGACTGACATGACAAAGAATCCGCTCCACCCCGCAACTAGAAACGTCGCCAGACGCGCCACAGTGTCTCTAGGCGCGGTCTTTTCGGTAATGCCCATATCTACCCCTTGATTTTCCAAAAAAAAGGGGCACCAGCGTGCCCCTTCGTGATCCTCGGGCGTTGCCCGATCCTGGGAGGTGTCTTCTACAGAGGAATGTCGTCATCCACGTTGTCATAGCCGCCACCAGAGGATGCTCCTGGGCTGCTCTCGCTGCCCTGTTGGCCTTGGCTGGAGGGTTCGCGGCCCAGCAGCAAGCCGGAGACGAGCAGGGTCACGCGCGAATCTTTGGCGGGGGTGACCCCATCCTCATGCTTGCGGGTCTTGGAGTCCCAAATGTCCTTTCCGATAGTGCCTTGGACGTGAATCTCGCGGCCCTTGCCGCCGAACTTCTCCAGCCGTTCGACGTGCTTGGCGTTGTAAAAGGTTAGGTCATGCCAGAGCGTGCGATCCACGACCTCGCCGGAGTCGCGGTCGGTGTAGCTGTTGTCCACCGCAAGCGAAATGCGGCCAATGGGATTGCCGTTGTTGGGGTTGAAGGTTTTTTCGAGCGGGCCGCCCATGCGGCCAGACAGTCGAAATTCATTGTTGATGCGACTCATGTTGGCTCCTTGAAGGTCAGTGGTAAGAGGTTGAGGTTTTGTAGTTGGCTTGCAGCCAGTGCCCCCAACGTGCAGAGAGGGGGATCAGCTTGCTGCGATAGATCACGTTGTATTTGGGGGTTGCGGAGTGGTATGTCGCCACGCGCGCCCAGTAATCGCCGCCGATTGAGGCATCCAGCCGCTGTCGCAGGAACCATGCGGCCATCTCCGCGTTGAAGCAGCCACGCCATGCGGCATCGTCTTGGCGGATGTGGTTGAAAACACCTTTTTCACCGAAATGAATGGTGTTGATTTGAAAGTGCCCCACGTCATACGAGCCGTTCGTATTGCGCACGAGCTGGCCGTTCTTCCCTCCTTCCAGGCTCGCCAAGGCCAGCAACACATTGGCCGGAACACCATGCCGAACTGCGGCAGTAATCACGCACGGAATGGTGGCGGGGCCAACTTGATGCAGTGGATCGCCTGGATTGATGTCAATGCTTTTGGCGCACACGCCAAAAGGAGCCAGCATGGTTGCCAGAGCGAGCGAAATCAGTGGGTTAGCGAAACCACTTTTCATTGTTGAACCACGATTTGAAAGCGCCTTGCACGTACAGGACGCCGTACTCGACTTGCCAAGCCCTGTAGCTTTTCTTGAGGCCAAAGACGAACATGCACGCGGACAGGGCGAACCAGTTGATCGACAGCAATACGCCATTGCCGCTCAAAAGCATCCAGCAGAAGCCCAGGAAAAATGCCATCGAAGCCGCAAAGAAGATGCGTGAATGCAGGGTGTGCGTCTTGACGTACTTCTGGCGTTCTTCGTCGCCAAGCCCGTCAAACTGTCCCAAGGATTGCTCTTGCCGAATCGCTGTGACGGCTGGCAGGATCGTTTTCTGGTCGGAGCCACCCAGGATTAGGAATTCACAGCGGTTGCAGGCCCAGGTGTATTGCAGATTGGGGTTGTCGCTCGCTTCGGCTTTGCCTTGAATGGAAAGGACACCGCCAGCGCACTTTGGGCACACCGGGTTGCGCAGCGACTCATACAAGGCCTTGATGGTCTGGTTATTGTTGCGCAGGGAGTTGACGCCCAGGATGCCCGCAGGAATCGTGACGAAAACGTATCTTGCGGCGCCCTTTGCTTTCCCGGAAATGCTCATATTGTCGTGAAATTTGACGAATGCTCAAAAATGAGCGATTGCGTTATTTGAACAGAAAACATGGTGAATGTCATTCCTTGAGCGTTTTCTTGATGAGTCCACCGCAGAAGTCGTTGATCCGAGAAAGGCGAGCTGATGCTTCGTCCACGTCCATCTTGTCGGGCATGGGCGGGTCGATGTACGTGGTCTGCCTCATGATCGCCTTTCGTGTCTCGTAAATCTGCTTTTCGGCCTCCCACTTCGCGTCAAGACTCTCAAAAGGCTTGCCACGACCCAGCAGCTCAATGTCTTTCAGTAGGGCCTCGTCACCCACCGACAACTCGGCATCAAACTCGTCATCCGTCTCGGGTACGCCCTTGGCTCCCGCCAGGAGCAGGTGCTGACGCAGTAGCGGCAGTGCGCGGCGTTTGAAGGCGTCGGCCTCGCTTGGCGTGAGGACGATACTGGCCGATTGGTAGTCGCCCAGGCTGATCTCGTCGTCCTCGGCGGCGGCGCTCGTGGATGTGCCGCTTGCTGTGGAGAAGGCGTTGGGATCGTTGTTGAGGGCTGCGCATACGCCAAGCAGGCGGCTGCGCATGCTGTTGCTGCCCCCCTCCCCTTCGCTCTCTGTCGAAGGGGCAGCTACGTCCTCGGGGAACTCGGGCGCATCGTCTGGGGTTTCGGGCGCCGCGCTTGGGAAGTTGGGACGCTCATCGTCGGAGACGATGGTCACGGGCTGTGCACCGCCCGTGCTCGTGGTCGATTTGGTGCCTACAGGCGCCACCAGCGCGTTACCCTTGCGAGAGAGAAACCAGTGCATTACCGCTGCCGCAGCGTCGGGACGGCTTAGGCGAGTGGTGCCCTGCGTTGCATAGTTGTGCTCGAAAAGGTTTTTCATCGAGTTGAGGATCGGGTCAGCCTCGATGGCCTGGATCAACATCACGCTCAGTGAGCCGTCGCCTACCGCAGATTGCAGCATCTTGACCGCCTTGCGGTTCTGCGGCAGATCGGCGGGCTCTGGTGCTTGAATGGGCAAAAAATCGTTGATGCGCATCTCTTTGGGGGTCTTGCCGCCGCCTGTGTAGAAGCCCATCCCGCGAATCACGCGAACGCCACCGCTCTGCCCTCCCCGCTCCTTCTTGCCGATCAAGAATGTGAATTCACCGTTCTCCTGCATGGCGAGATCGTCGTAGTCCAGGCGGTTTCTACGCTCGATAGTGATGTTGTCCTGTTGACGGAATACCTCATTGACCGCGCCAGACTTGCGCTCAAAGCCTGTCATTCGTGCTTCTTCGGTTTCACCAGCCGCGCCTTGCACGCGCTCCCATGTCTCGCTCTTTTGCCCTGATGTGATGCGCCCGATGGCACGAATATTGGTGTTTTCCCATGTCGCGTCGGCTTCCTCTGCGGAGGACTTTTTGAGTGAGGAAAAGTCCTGCGCGGCGAAGATCACTGAGAAGCCCAGTGAGCGGGCCTGGGCAGGCGCCACGGCGAAGCCGATTACAGCGTAGTAGCCGTATTCGTCCAAGATTGTGTAGAAGGGAACTGCGGCGTTTGTGGGGCGCGAGTCGATGATCTCGCGCACAAGGCCCTCAACGCGGTTGCCAAGGCAACCGGCCATCATCTGCTTGATGGAGCCCACGATCATCTTTCCCAGCATGCGCATGGAGTCGGGTGCGCGCTCCAGGGCGGGCAAAAGAACCACGAGCAGACGCCGGTTAATCACCACGTCGTAGAAATCAACGTCGCCCACCTTGGTCTTGAAAATGTGGCCGTAGTTAAAGGTCAGGTCGTTGAAGATGCGGGTGAGCTGCATGACGATAAAGCCGTGCTGCTCCAGGGTCTTGGTTTCCTGCTTCTTGATCTTGGTCTTCTGGTAGCCAGGCAGGGTGAGCAGGTATGACCGTAGCGGTGCGCACACCACGTCGAATGTTTCGCCATACTTGCCCTTGTGCTCCCACACCAATTCCTCAATCGCGTTGAGTTCAAAGTAGTCCAGATAGCTTTCTGGTGCCAGATTGATGTAGCCCTTGTCTCGGAGGTACACCAGCGGGCGTGTGAGCGCGGCCACGAAACTGATGGCGCGGCCTTTCCACATATCGCCGCCACCGCCAGAGTCATCCATGAGGGCAACGATTAGCTCGATCAGCATGCCTGACGAGGTGTTGCCCATCATGTTCATGTTGTTCGTCACCTTGTCGTACTGCTTGTCCACGAAGTCGCGGCCAGAGGTGATGAAGTTGATGATGAGTAGATCGTCTTCGCGGCCCACGCGGCGGGCGAGCTTGAAGATGTTTTTTTGCAGGGCGGGATCGCCCTTGCCGTCCGTGTAAATGAATCCGGTGTTCTGCACCAGGGCGTTGAACACGAGGCCCAAAAGATACTCGGTCTTACCAGAGCCAGTTGTCCCAAGCACGAGCTGGTGAGTCCGTAGATCGGAGTCGCCTGCGTAGATTTGCTCGCCCGTCTCCAGATCATTGCCCAGCATCGTGATGCCAGAGCCGAGGCTTTTGCCTTTTGGGGTGGAGCCGTCACGTAGGCCCGACTCAATCGGCATGCGATAGGGGAAGTCGAATGCTTGGCGCCCTACGTTGCCGTAGGAGCGCCAGAAGACCCACAGAATCAGCAAGGCCAGTTCGCCCGCAAACGGGACGGGCTTGACGATGGAGAACGCCACTGTCATGCCAACAATCACAATCAAAAAAATCACGCTGCCGTCAGGTGACGACAGGAAATCCGAGAACTTCTGCCCCACAAGGCGCGTGTCCTTGCGGCGCCGTGATGCCTTGATCTCGTGTTTGCGAGAGGAACCCTTGTACTGTGGCATTCGCCTTCCCTTCTCGGCCTAAGCCGCTCGCTTAGCCCAGCGCGTGCTCGGGTTGCTCAAAGTATTCGTCGATGAGTTCCTTGCCGATCTTCTCGATTACAGAGGACTCCATTGCTTCGTCCACAAACTCAGCATCGGCGAATTGCTCCTGTTTGCGGCGCTCCACGAGCTTCTTGCATGAGCCGCTTGGGAAGCGCTTTGCCAGCAGGCGGCGTGCCGCATCGCGCGGCATCGCGTCGTACAGCATCATGCGCAGCTTGCGGTCTTCTGCTGTGGTGGAAAGTGCCCACAGGCGCATCGGCCCAGGCGTGAGCGTGAATAGCTGGCTGAACGGCGAGCTTTTCGTCTCGAACTGAGCCAGGAAGGTCGAACCGTCCGCATTGGGGCCGTGGACGAAATTCATAAGGCCCTGTTCTTCCACGGGGGTCAGGCCGATGTTCTCGCGCATCCAGCGCCGGGTTTCCACGGTTCCCGAATCCATGATGAACTTCGTCGTGGCGATCTTGCACAGATCGCCGAAGTCTTCCATGAGCTGGGAAGCCAGCACGATCTCCATGTTCCACTTCCGGGCCTCGCGCCCATCGGTGAGCACTTGTTGCCGCAGGATAGGGTGCCCACCCGTCTTGTGGAACTCGTCCATGCAGAGCACCTTGTTCTCGTCCACGATCTCGTTGACCATCTTCGTGAAGTAGGGGCGAGCCATTGCGTCGAAAAAAGGAAGGTCTTCGCGGGAGTAAGCCACCTTCTTCATGAACGACTCGCGGGCGATCATGAACATCAGGGATGTTTGCTTTTGCGCAGCAGCCGAACCAAGCACGGCAACGTCTTGTAAGTCCAGGGAGACAACACGGGACGAGCCCAGGTCAAAGCGAGTAGTCCCTGCGAAGATCGGGAAGTCGCCCACCGCTTCACGAACGCCGGTAATGAACGTGGGGATGATCTCGCGCCCGCCTTCGGCTTTGGTGTCCCCATACTCGGACTTCACTTCTTCGCTGGATGAAATCGCTGCGAGGTCGGAGAGTGTCGGCACGGCGTAGCGCTGCGCCACTTCGGCCTCGTAGTACATCTCGGCCTTGAAAAAAGAGTCCACCAAGTCCCAGTAGAGCGTGGCGGGCATGATGCGCAGGCCCAGCGTAGCCACGGCGTCGTCAATGAGCTTGCTGTGCCCTGGCTTGTAGCGGTTCGGCTGCGCCTTCTCCACCTTGTCGGACTTGTTGATGTACGCAAGGTCGATGATCCGACCCACGAACGTGGACATGCCCTCGAAGGCCTTGCCTTCGCGCTCAGGTGGCGTCACCAGGGCGGTCAGGAAGTTCTTGAGGAACTCACGGCCACGCGGCAGGGGCTCGCGCTTGGACAACGGTGTGTCCATCGGATTGATACAGTCTCGCTCGCTGTTCTGGAGGCGCTTGTAAACGGCCAAATGGCGCATGTGTTCTGGCAGCGAGTCATGCACCAGATCAATAAAGCCAGAGGACGAAACGCCAATGTCGATGATGCCAACGAAAGGCAGGCGCGTGATACCAGGGAGAAGGCAGGACTCGAAATTGTTGCTGTTCATGAGAACAGACTTACCGTAGCCAGGACGGCCAGCAATCAAGGTGATCCAAGTGGTTTGCTCGGATGCAAAGCGTTGGTAATTCAAAATCTTGCCGTCACGGCTGCGGAAGATGATGGAGCCGCGCGCAAAGGGGGATGCAGGCCGTGTCAGGGGAAGCAGGCCGAGCGCGTCATACAGCGGCGCTGGGCATGCTGGAGCGTTGTGCTTAGGGCTGAGGCCCACGCAGCATGTCTGAAACGCATCCATCACATAGCCAGTGCGCTCGGTGACGGAAGACTTGCCCCACCCTTCCACGGCGCGCAAGACCTTGGACTTGCGCAGGCGCAGCTCGCGCACGCCTTCGGGCGTGTAATCCGCCCAGGTCATGGCTGCAATGCGCAGCTTCACAATGGTTTCACCGTCGCGCTTGCGTTCCTGCAAGTCTTTGAGCGCTAAGTTGATATTGCGGTTGGTTTCTGAGGTGAAGCCTAGTACGCTGGCAAAAAGCTGCTTGAACCCGGTTCCTTGGAGGCCGTCGCCCTCGATCATCACGCTCAGGGTGAAGGGCATCGAGCGCGAACGTCCGTTTTCCTGGGTGTCGGAGCGGTTCAGGGCTGAGAACAGGTGATTGAAGAATTTCGGTTCACGCGGAGGCGCGCTGACGAAAAGAGGGGCATAAACCCGCGTGCCCACCCGGATAGTGGTCGGATCGGGGATTTGAGGGTTGTTGATGGAGCCAATATCCGCAGATGCGGTCATCATCTGCTCTGCGATCCGAGGATAAAAGAACTCCGAGTAATCCTCGGTGCGATTGTTCGTTTTCCAGCGGAACGGAATGCGGTTGCCGGGAAGAGCGGGAGTCCACCCTGGCCCGGTCAAGTCGGGATAGACGCTGGCGCGCACGGCGCGCAGCGCATCAGACACGTCCAGAATCTCTGCGAAGCAGTTGAACTCAGGCGAGCACAGGTCGGTAACAACCTTGGTGACAAATGCGTTGTGGCGGTCACGTAGGAACGTGATTGGCCGCAGCAGGTTTTGCGCATCGCGGGTGGCTGGCCAGTTGCTGGTGCGACGGAACTCGTTGACTTGCTCCTGAAAAATCTTGCCCTCAATGGGGTCAAGCAACGAGGGGCGCGACCAGAACACCAAATAGCATTCCTCGTCGTAAACGTAATCGGCGTAGCGCTCGACCGTTTCATCAATCAAATCATGCACAGCCAGCGAAAGACGCTTGGCCGTAGCGTGCTGTTGATCGGCGTTCTGGATCAGGGCCTCACGGCCATCCAGATCGCGGCGAAAGACGGCCTGGAGCTGGTGGCCGCGATGATCCAGAAAGATGGACAGCGAGCCTGTCACCAGCTCCAAAAGTCGTTTGAACTGTCCTTCGCCCAGAATTCCTTTGCTGCCATGGAATCGCACGACGGAGGCAAAGCTACCATCTGTGGCGACAAGGTTTCTCCCCTCGTCCACGGTTTCAATGTCGCAGTAGTCCTGCACGCTCATCTTGACCGAAGACAGCACGGTAACAAGCAACGATTCAAATTTATCCAGCATGACTTACCCTTTTCACAAATTGCTCGATGAATGAATGGGCTTGCGCTGTGCGCGTAGCCTCATCAACTTCCCTGTTGACCAAAATCCCGTCCAATTCGAGTAGCTGCGCTACGGGTGCATGTGCTCGTAGCACTGCCTCAAGATCGAACAGGCTGCTCTTTCCAATTTCTTTATCGCCCGTACTCATGCGGCACCTCCGGCCTTCGCTTGGATGAAGCCCGCCATGGGCGGCATGAGGCCAATATCAACCGCCATGTCGAGGATGTTCTTGGCGCCTCCTTCGGGGACTCGAACAACCACATTGCCCATGCCGTAGGAGATCAACGTCACGCCACGGCGCGACTGCATCTTTTGGGCGTAATCGAACATTTGCATGCGATCAATCGCGCGCAGCCATGCGGCACGCGCTGGATAGCCCGTGATGCGCCCTGCTCGTGGCTGTTTGTTCATCAAGGCCGACCAGACCTGTTCGGCCACAAGGCCGAGCGAGTACGAAAGTTCATTGACGCCTGCCTTGGGCAGCATCGCTGCGTAGGTGTCCAGGCTTTCGTAGCCCTGCTCGCAAACCATTGCTGCGCGAAGCTCCACATCCGCGTACTGGCGCACAACGCGCCATTCCACGTCCGTCAGCCACTCTCGGATCGACTTGGAGCCGCTGCCCCATGAAAGGGCCTCGGCCATGATCGGTTTGATGTTGGTGATGCGGCAGCGCACCAGGAAAGGTTTTTCCATGCGCTCCAGTTCGGACTCGGTGAGCTTTTGCTTCACAAGCTCCCAGCCGGTGTCCGGGGGGACTTTGTGCGCAAGCATCCGGTGTGCGTATGTCAAGCGATTGCAGCGCAGCGTCATGCTGCTGGCCGTGCCGCGACCAAAGCTGACGCTTTGGATCACCGACACGTTGGGGTGTCCTGCAATTGTCTCGAACGTGGAGTACGCCGATTCAGGGATGCGACAACGATCCAGGCCCATCGCTGCTGCGTAGTCGTCATTCAGGCGGGCATGACTTTGCACCTGAATGCCCAGCTCTTTGCACGAATACGCAATAACGCGATGCGCGATCAAGGACAGCGTTTCTGCGGTGTCCTTGGCCTTGCCGGTGTCTCGGCCCAGTCCAAACTCAGTAGCGACTTGCTCAAAGGCCGTGCGCAACCAGCCCTCGTTGCGAAAGTTCGCGTGCATGTTCAGCTTTGCCGCCAAGAAGGCGGTGTAGCCAAGATTCGTGAGCCAGATCACATCATTGGGGAGGTCGGCGATGCCTTGAATGCGGCGAGCCTGCGTGCCGCCGATTGAGGCCCATCCGCCAGTCAAGGAAACGACAGTTCTGTCGCTTCCGCCAATAACGCTGCTCGGGTCGAAAACGATTGCTCCAATGCGCATAAGGCCTCGTTCAAGCAGATTGCCCGCGCAGGGTGTCTAGCAACGCAGGCCAGTGGTTCATGTCGAGGTACTGGGTGTGCGTGCGGGTCAGATAGCCTGCAACTTGTCCCTGGCGGAATGCCGCCTCGGTCGGGATCACGCGCAGGCCGTTCATGGTCTTGTGACGCATCGCAAACGCGGCGTCGTCCAGCCTGGAGAGTGCTACAGCAATCTCGTGACCGTTGGAAAAGTCAGTCTCGAAGACACGCTTGAAAATATCCACGGAGCGGCTTTCAAAGATGGCGTACAGGCCTTTGAGCCGCGACTGCACATCCTCGTTGCCTGTGGCAATGGCGCAGTGATAGATGCGCATCAGATTGGTGATCTCTGCCTGGGTTAGCTCGGGGATGACAGCCAAAAAAATCGCTCCGCGCATCGCAGCCAACCCCAGGTGAAAACAGAGGTGGTCGATATTGCAGATCGTCACGAGGTTGTCGGGACGGTTGTTTGTGTGGTCATCATCAAGGTGGTGAACCTCTTGATGTGCCGTGCTGGTGAACCCGCAAAACCAGCAGCGCCGACCGTCGCGGTCGAGCACTTTTTTGCGCACTTCCTGAAAAACGGCATCCGCTTCGTTGTGGTCATGCTCGGATTGCTCCATGCGCCACTGCTTACGTTTGACGGACAGAACCGGCAGATTTGTGAACCGCTGCAAAAAGGCCTCGGGCCGTGTTGGCGGGATCAGTTCCATACTTCCCATATTCGTCCGGGCTTGAGCTTTGGTGGTGTGGTCTAAGGGGGTTTCCCCTTAGACCCTGGAGCGGCTGTTGCTTAGCCCGTGACGGTATTTCGCATCATCCACATGATGGTGCCGACCGCAGCCATGGCACCGCCGATGAACAGGCCAACGATGGCCGACAGCGGCTTTTCACGCTCATCCTTGGATGCCTTCCAGAGCGTGTAGAGGGAGATGGCAACGACCACGAAACCGCCGATAGACACCAACTGGATCAGCAGCGAGGCGCCGGTTTGCGCCGCGTCGTCAATGTTCCCTGCGATGTCATCAAACTTCTTGCCGCCAGAAATGTCCTGGGTCAGATCGGTTTTCGAGATCGCATGCGCGGGCAGAGAGCCGCACAGGAGCCCGATGATGAACGAGTAAGCCATCATCGCCTTGAAGCGCGCGGTTTCAGCCAGTTTCAGAATAGTTGCTTTCATAAGTACCTCCGGGTGGTTAAAAAGAGAAAAATCAAGAGAACGGGGTGAACATGGAGATCACGTTGAACCCCAATGTGTTGTTGACTACATCCGAGAACCATTTGAAGTTCCAGCACAGGATGCCGCCAAGAGCCCAGCCAGCAGCAGAGCCCAAGTGGGCCTGCTCGTTGTTGTAGTAACGATTGACCGTCATGAGAGCCTTAATCATGGCGACAAAGCCAACCACTTGCATGATTGATAGCAGTGCAACGGTAGCCACGGCGCCCTTGTCCGCTAAGGAGCCTGCTGCGCTGTAGGCCATGTCTGCGGGCATGATTCGCTCTGCCGCATAGTCGTCTGACAGCGTGCGAGACAGGATGCCCATCAGGTTCAAGGTGGACATGGCACTCATCAGTGCGCCGACCATCAGCGATATGAGTGCAGACCCAGTAGAAAAGCGCTGGCGACCAGCGACGTATTTCAGCGCGTTGTCATGCGATACCCCCCAAAGTTCAACCAGCGCCGAGCCCACAAGGTACAGGCCCATCACGGCCACTATGCCCTGCATCATCATCAGCAGGGCGGGCGCCACCTTGCCTGCGTTGATGAGTAATTCGACAAGATCGGGAAAGCTGGTGCCGCCCATGGTTAACTCCTAAAACCTTGAATGAATGGCGCTCAGTACGCGGGCTCAACGGCCACAGATACTTGGCCGCTTGGCTTGATCTGACGAACAACGAGCTGCCCCTGCATCGGGATGACTTCGCCCTCCTTTACGCTCATTTCCTCATCGCCATTGCGAATCCAGGCGCGGCCACCCACCGTCGCCAGAGGTTGATAGCTGTTCGTGTTTCCTAGCTGCATGGGTGACGCGGCTGCCGACTTGCGATCAGCCGCTGCGAGGCGTTCGGCGCGCGTGGGACGATAGGCCTGTTCGTCAGGCTTCACGATATTCACCCGTGCGCCAATCCGGGCCTTCTCCAAATTGGAGATGCGGCTGGAGGTCACTTGCATGTTGCTATCCAGCGTGTGGATATTCTTGCTCTGCTGGTCAATAGCCGCTGCCGTCTGAGCGAAAGCGGCCTGCGAAGATTGAGCGTTTTGCTCCATGCGTTCGCGCAACTGCTTGATTTCACCGCGCAGTTGCTGCATTTCAATGTCGTTGGCGGGCGCCTCGAACTGCGCGGGCTGTCGTTTTGAGACGACTTTTTGTTGCGGCTTGGAGCTGACCGAGATCAGCACAGCCGCGATAACCATCACCACGACAAAAAGACCGCCGCCGATGGCCGCAATTTGCCCGAAGGACATTTTTCTGAGATCAAAAGCCACTTGAAAGCTCCTTTTTTGTGCGCGTTAGTTCGAGTTCAGAGGGCCGCGATACCTGTTATCGAAGCCACCTGGGTATTGGTTGTTGCCGTACCCGCCAGGGTTGTAGCCGTAGGGGGTTGAGCCGTAGCCGGGGCTGTAGCCAGGGGGCGCGCCGCCGCCTTGGGGAAAGGGTGTAGCGGGGAACATCGCGTTCGTCGGGGCGTTAACGGGATTGACCTGGGTGTTTTGTGGCTGCTGCTGCTGCTGTTGCTGCTGCTCATCGCCAGATTGCGGCAACACGTCCTCAAGGAAGTACAAGACGAATCCGGTTTCGGCGGGAGTCGAGTAAGTGCTTGGTTGGTTGTAGCCACGGCGGCGAATTTCAGAACCAATTGCCATGCCAAGCTCGCCCACAGCCGAGCCCACGACTTGGCGATCGGTTGGAGGTGGTGTTGTCGTGACGATCCCGCCGTTCGTCACGGTGGTCGTGCCAATCGGCTGTTGATACACGCGCCCTGCCCCTTGTAGCAAGGCTGCGGTGGCGAGAGCCGAGTAGCGGCTAAGCGTGTGGTGGTCGATCTTCTCTGCCATGCCCAACTTCGCATCGACTTCGCGCAGCGCAACGGCACGCACGCGCATCGTTGGCCGGTCATCCTGGGGTGCCATGATGGTGAACGTGAGGGACATATTGTTGTACGACTGCTCAATCTGACCGATCAGTTTGGCGCCCTTCCACTTGCCGCTGCGAACGGTGGCCAGCACGGTTCGGCCATCGTCTGTGTTTGCTTCGGAGTCCAGGGTGGCAAACGCAGTGCTGCCCGCCTTGATGATGGCCTTGCGAGCTGCTACCCGGTGCGCAGCAATGGCACGCTCTGTTGCGTTGCTGCCGCTCTGTGGCTGGGCGTGGTAGTAGGTGGTCTGCGAGTACGCGCCGATGTTGTTCAGGCTGTCGGCACCTTGCGAGGAAAACATGCCACCAATCTGCTTCACGATTTCATCGCTGACAGATGCCACGAACTTGTCTCGCTCGCCCTCGGCTGTTTTTTGCTCAGTAGCGAGCTTGTCGGCTGCGCGTTGCATCTCCTGCTCGCGGCGTTGCTGCTCTGCTTGCTGCTGTTGGGTGCGCTGCGGGGAGTTCTGCCCGTTGGCCTGTGTTTGCAGGTTTTGCGCGCTTCCGTTGGTAGCGTGAGCGCGGGTAGTTTCTTCATCGCGGGTTTCAAAGCCAGAGAACTTTGCCGAGTTGGGGGGTGTCTCTTGCTTGTTGCCCTGCCCGATGTTGTAGTCAAAACCGGGCTGATAGGAAGCGCCCTTGTTTTGGGCCTGCTCAGCCTCCAGGCGTGATTGTTCTGCGCGTCGGGCCGCTTCGTCGGGCGTCACGGTATTGGTTGTGACGCGCGTTGGAGGTGTAGTAGGTGCATCGACCTGGGCTTTGCTTGCGACCTCTGGCGACTTGCGGAACTGGCCCGCAGCCAGTGCTCCAAAGACGACGACGATCACGGCCACGGCGATCAACGAAAGTTTGCCTGGGCCGGAGCCAAATGTCGCAGCTAGGTTGCGCCGCTTCAACTCGGCATCGGCCTTGCGGCTGCTGGTGTTAGGCGCCGTTTCGGCGGCTGCGGTTTCTGTGCTGTAGCCATTCGCATCCGCAATGGCGTCAGCATCGGTGGCGGGCGTAGAGCCTGGGGTTTGGGTGGTATCGCTCATCTGCAACCTCGTTCCTTATTCAAAGAAGGCCGTCAGCGCGCGACCGCCTGTGGTGAACGTGGCGGCTTTGGGCACGCCAACGTAGCGGTAAACCGAGATGCCGTTGGTGCTGCGCGCTGCCCCGAAATAAGCCGGGTACTGGGCATTGGCGCGAGCCTTGACATACAGGTTCTTCTCGTAAACCCATGCCTCGGCACCGTCCAGGCCCGTGACTCGCAGGCGCTTGGCGCTTGCGGGGGGGGTGCCGTCGAGGAAGTACGTGAGGGCGTTGTCAATGCTCGGTGCGGCTTGCAGCGTGACCTCAGCCTCGGCGTCTGGATTCTTCCCCGGCACCTTGGCGTCTACGCGCATGTCCACCTCTTGCTGACCTGTGGTGAGCACAAAGATCAAGGGTGTGGACTGGCCGCGAAGCGTCACGGTGACGTTGCCGTATGCGGCTGGCGTGAGTGCTTCGATGGAGAGCACATTGGTCGGCGGTTCAGCTTGCGCTCCACCGCCCTGCCCTGCTCCAACAGCCTTGCCGTCGCTGAAAAGCTGGCGGTTCATGCTGACCTTCTCGATGAACCACGGTTGACCCGATACGTCACTGAAAACCAAGCTGGTTTGCTGGCCGCGAGCGAGACGCAGTGTGGGTGGCGAAACGCCAGGATCAAGGTTCACCAGCAGCGTTCGGGTGATTGGTTTGGGCGGGGTCACATAGGGGGTTGCGCGTTGCTGCTGACGCTCAAGAAAGATGCCTTTCAAGCGCTCGTACTGCGCTGGTGTGAGCTGCATGTCCTCGATTTGGCGAACTGCACGTTCCACGATGGTGTCTGCGCTCGGATAGACCACCGTAGGGCCGTCCGCGTTGGCATTTACGGAGGGCATCACCACGGGAACAGGCGTGCTGACTTGCTGGCCCAGTTTGTTCGGCGGCGGTGTTGCGTTGCCAGCGCGAGCATTCGCATCAGCAGGAGCGCCCTTGGCCGATGCTTCGCCTTCTTGTGCGGGCTGTGCCATTGGGCGCACAGCTTCCACTGTCGCGGGGGCCTGAAGCGCTGGAGGCGCTGCGGGAGCTGCCGCTGGCCCGGTTTGAATTACTTGCGCTGTCGATGCGCCATGAAGGAACAAGACGCTGGCAGCGAAGGCCAGACGACTTGGAAAAAAAGCTGCTTTCAACATGGATGCTCTCCCGATCTCAGCGTTGATTTGAGGTGGTCGGCGACAGCACCAGGGAATCCACCGCGATCCCCTTGAGGTTCACAGCGGAGGCTTCTTGCTCAAGAATGGTCACATGCGCCAAGAAGTCTTGGCGTGAGCGAGGCTGGTTCTCGCCGCCCGAGTAAAACTCAATGGCAACCGGCACGATGACCACCCAGTAACGGCGCGTTCCTCGGCGCCCTTCTTCTTCGAGCTGGGGCGTGCGGGTAGCCATGGTGCGCAGGATCAGTCGCCCCTTGATGACGCGCTCCAAGTTCCCGCTCTCTTGCAGCGAAGCCAGATACTGCTTGCGACCGGAATCTGTAAAGCGCTTTATGGCCACATCGTTGATGGCGCCACGGTAGTTCACGTAGTCATACGTGTACGACTCGACAACCGCGTCTTTCGCGTACTCGGTCAGCGCTGCGGGCGTCACACGCACCCGTGCATCACTGCTCACATCACACAGAGCGCGGTTGTCTGTGGTTGGGATATAGCGGTACTTGGGGAACAGAAAGATCGCTGAGCTTGCGGCAGCAGCGAAGGAGGCGCCCATGAAAAGTGCTAACGACCAGACGCGCATGTTGCGCTTCTTGAGTGTTCGATTTTCTTGGTGCAGACGTGCAACTTCACGCAGCACTGCGGCGGCTTCGCCTGGAGCGTCGTCAGAGACGACCTTTTCAAGAAGCGCCTCATCAAGCTGCGATCCCTCTAGTGGCTTTCCCTGGCCTTTGGAGTTGGGGGCGCCTTCGTCGCCCGGTTTGTTGTTCTCAGTTGCCTGCGGCATAGCGGATTTCCCCAGTTCGACTGTCTAGTACACAAATGTGGTCGGTTGAGTCCCAAAAGATCACGTCCTCGAATGACGTTCGGGTCAGCAGCCATGCGCCGGAGCAGACCAAGCCCACAAGCAAGACGGCGACGGTAATCTCACCAATGACGGAGAAGCGGTCATACAGCTTGTTCAGACGGCGCAATGTGCGCACATCTGAGCCGCTGTCTGTCGCCCCCCAAGTTGTCTGGCTCGTGAGCCATTGCTGAACGCTGTGTAGATGCATGAAAAACCCCTCGGTGGCGCATTCTACAAAACATTTAAGAATCCGCAATGACGCAAATTTAAGTTTTTTGTTGAACGTGTCGTTGTAACGCAAAAAATCTTGACTTGACGTGCGCGCCAGGGTCACATTCTGAATCATTTGGCTGGAGGTTCCCCGCCCCGCCCCGGCAAATTGTTGGCTTGGCCCAACGCTCCCGTAGAACGGTATAGGGATTTATGCGTAGAAAGAACCGTCAAGGTGCTTTATGTGCTACCTGACGGTGCCGTGACGGTGCTTTTATGGTGTCGTGAATGCGTCATTAAAGCGTCAATATGACGCTATTTTGATTGAACGCAATTTCTGTGAATCCATGTCATTTCAGGGCATCAGAGCAGTCCCGAAGGCCCTTGAGGGGGAGGCTTGTGCGTACCTCCTACACCCGATCAGGGCGTGGATTGTGTACCGAAGATTCTGACCACGTTACATCTGGTAATGTGTTCAAGGAAGTGCTGCGCACGGCCATCAAAGACTCTGGCGATGGTCGCCCACTTCGACCTGTGTAGCCTGCGTACTTCTTTCCGTAGTGCTGGCGCGCGGTGTGTATGCTGCTGTGTCCAAAAAGCGCAGCGATTTCAGCTTTGGACAACCCATCCGCGCGAGCATTCGCCACGGCCTGATGCCGTGTGCTGTAAAGCGTAGGCATTTCTGTATTCCAGCCCGCACGCAATAAAACACGGCGGACTGCTCTCTGCATTCCGCCGAAAATCCGCCTGTTGATTTCCGATTCTGCCAGCAACACCAAGTCCTCCGTAATGAGCTGCTGAGCAGCTTTCCACCACTGCATAAGGTGTTGTCTCTTTTGATCGCCCAAGCGATCCAAGAGAATTATTCTCTTTACGCCGTTGCCGCGTATGGCCGAATACTTGGCATTTTGTATTTCCAATGCATGAGAAAAAACCGGCTTGCCATCCTCTAGCACTGGTTCGCCAAGTGCGTTTATATGCTGGTAATTGATGAATTTAGAGTTAAGCCACTCAACTGGTCGAAGGCCAACGTGGAGGTTGGCCCTGATGAACAAAATGGCGTTGATTAGTCCGGGGGATTTGTCAGTCAGCGCGGCTCTAAAAAGCAAATCGACGGCCTCGTCGGGAAATGCTCTTAGTTTGCTACCCGATGTTTTAACCGATTTCGATGGTAATTGCTTTGTGCCAATTGCAAGAATGTCGCGGTAAGCAGACTCATAACGGCCAAACTGTGATGATCCAGAATCCATAAGCGTCTGAGCCTGCTCCGCAATCCAAAACAAAGCAGCGGCTTTTTCAATCCGCGCAGTTGAGCGGGTAATTGCCCCGCTGTCGATTCGATCAACAAGATCACGTACCACCATCTCAGGCGTCAATTCGGAAATTTCGCCGCCCGACATGCGGGCGGCGATGTGTCTGATCTTTCGTCCATATAGGCTAATGGTATTTTGTTGTGACAAAGAATCACCCACACGTTCCTCGGCGCCAAGACGTGAAAGAAGGTCGAGGGCTCGAAGCGTTCCATCAAATTGCTGTTTATACATAGATAGCCTTTCAATGGTTTCAAAATAAATAGTGAAGCGGTTCGCGTCTAATGGTAGACGGGAGCAGGGCGCTAAAGCAAAAATAAATCTGCTGCTTAATTGCAGGTATTTGTATTCAGAAAATAGCTGCTCAAATCGTATTCCAGATTCCACTTCATCGGTCGCAAATCCACAGTCACACGGCAAGCACTTCAGTGGCACCAGGGCGCCGACAGGTCGCAAGGGCTTCTTTGCATCGGCACCAGAGTCGCCCACAGGGCGCAGGAGGGAGCCCCCGCCTGTGACCAGAAAGCTACCCAGGAACCAGGACAGAGGGCCTGTTTCTGTCGCCATCGCGTATCCCGGCAGCAGGCCAGCGGTTCCAGGGTGTTGCTGTTTCGGCTGCAAGAGTATGTCGTCTCGTTCGCAGGAGAGGCTTTATTTGGTCACAGTGTACCGTTACTCCACCGAAATCCGCATGTTATGCCGCCAAAAGTGTCATGTTATGCAGCACAAATTAGGCCTTGAATGGAGCAAAAACATTTCACTGTGCTACATAAACTGCATCAGAGCGCATGTTATGCAGCACCGCAATAGAGTGCGCAAAAAGTGGAGAAAACTGGCGGCAAAAATGGTGGAGTAACGGTACAGTCGTGCCCTGTGACCAGGGGCGAAGGGCCTTGCGAACAGGGCACAGGCGGCAATGTGCCGCAACAGAGCCGTAAAGACGCTTCTAGGGTGCCATGAAGAAGCCATAAACGCGCCACGGCGCACTCCAAGAGTGCTGTTAAGGTGCCAAAATGACGTGGTTTCGTGAGGCTGCGTGTTGTTTTGGTGATGTGATGGTGCCGTGAAGGGTTGTGTTGAAGCCGCAAAAGTGTTGCAATGGTACCCGACATGGCTGTTTTCTTGACGGCAGAGGATGCGTTCTCAAGTGTCTCAGGCTATGATCTCGCGGTGCGAAAGTGCGTCCAAAGCACGCCGCAACATCAATTTTTGTAGAGTTGGCGTCGTTTCACTTTTTGAAGGAGTAACTTATGGGTATGAAACTGAATGCTTGTGCAGGTTTGGCCATCGCGCTCATGCTTGGCGGATGCGCAACCCCCGTTCCCCAGGATGAGGATTTCGCTGCGCGACTCATCACCGAAAAGGCCGCAATCGCCGCAGGCGCGCAGCGTGACTACGCTGCGTTGTTCGCAGAAGATTTCTCTACGGTTCAAAAGCGCTGGGCCACGTTCGATACTGACACTATCGACGTGGACTATATTGGCGATCCCAAAGAACTCGTTCAATCTGTGGCATCGCGTTACGGCATGAAGTTCATTGAAAATGGTAAGCGCTTGGATTTGCGACCAGTTAATGTACGCATGAAAGGCGTTACTCCTGATGCGCTCCTGCGCAACCTCGGTAATCAAATGCATGCGGGCGCTGATGTAATTTTGGATCGTCAAGCAAAAATAGTCATCATCGAATATAAGAATCGTGACGCTGCTGAGCAAAATGGGCAGAAGGGCAGCTAATTATGGCCGCAGATATTCCAATGAATCTGGAGCAGGTGCTGGCGTATCACGACCGCCCTGCAATTGTCCGATCTGCTGATGACCCGAATACGGGTACGGCAGCAGCAAAAATCGAAGCTCTGAAAGAAGCAGCGCTTGGTATCGGTGTTAAGGCTGGGTTGCGTAAGCAGCTAATTCATATTCACCATGTCGTTGAATCCAAAAGCCGCGAGCTGGACACCATTTATGATTTCGGCAATTTGATGATTAAAGACCGCGTGGTTCCGGCTGTAATCACCGAGGCCCGTGATCTTTATAACCAAGACGGTGCGTATGCACTCCGCCTTTCGGGCGCGTTCTACAAAATCGAGCAGCAGCCGCGTTTCTCGTCTGTCCCGCCCAACTGGCGTGAGTATTTGTATTTCGGTGCAACCGCAGTTTCTGATGAGCCTTTTTTCGGTAATCTTCGCCCGAAAAATGATGCAGAGCGGGAAATCTGGCGAGATTACATCGCCAAAGGCTGGAGGCAGGGCGTAGATCAGGCTAACGTCATGCTTCAATATGGTCTTGACCGTTTGAATCGTGATTTGACGGGCATGATCCGATTCCACACATTCGTGCTCCAGAACAAAATCACCATGCCCGCCATTGCATCGCAGGCTTGGGCATATTCGGCGCAAAACGCAGAGGCCATCGCCGTGGATGAAACTTTGCTGCGCATCACCACGCTGCCTGAATTCAATTCGTCAGTGGACAAGTGGAAGGCGTCGATCAAGACCTCCGAGATCGTTCCCCCTGTCCAGGCACAGCCGACAGCTTCGATGCGGCGTATCTCGCCACGCTTCGATCCCAAGGCGATACCTGACGCCGAGCCCAAGGTGCCTGCTGCTGCCCCTTTGCAGGCCCCTCAAGACGCCACTGATCCGGGAGGGGCGCCCCGTGGGTAACATGCACGAAATCCCCGTGGGTATTGACGCAGGCGGCTTGTTGCCGCGTGCGCCGAGCAAGACGGGCTTTACGCCTCCACAGCGCTTCATACTTATTGAACAGTTCAAGGGCATCATGCTGGAGGCGCTTGCGCATAACGCAAGCGACGTTTACGTCCAGCCTGGGCTTCCAATCTGCGCCCGAATCAACGGCGATCTCATGGCTTTGACCAATAGCACGCTCGATGAGAGCGAGGTCAAGTACATGATTAAGTGGACGAGCGGCAGAGATACCGCCGAGACGGACATTCTTTCTGGCGTGCCTGTCAACGCGCGGTATGAGCTGTTCTCCCCGGACAAACTGGATGCCCGTGGCGCCAAGGTGCGCCACGGCTACCGGGTCAACATTTCGTCCATCCTCTATTTTGGGAGCACGTCAGGGCAAATCGTTCTGCGGTCAATTCCCAATGAACCCATCCCCTACAACAAGCTGGGCCTATCCGAGCAGTTGGTGCTCGACTGCATTCCGCGTGACGGTATCGTGTACGTGGCCGGTGCGACGGGATCGGGCAAGACGACAACCTTTGCAGCAATCATCCGCTACATCCTTGAGCACGACACCCCGATCAAGGGTAACTTGTTGACGCATGAGGAACCGATTGAGTTCACCTTCGACACGATCAACAGTAAGCATTCGATTCTGGTTCAGTCCGAGATTCCACATCATTTCAAGGATTTTTACGCCGCAAACCGGGAGGCCATGCGTCGTAAACCAGGCCTGATCCTGATCGGTGAAATGCGAGACGAGGCAACGATCCGTGCGGGCGTTGAAGCCTCTTTGACCGGACACCCCGTATATGCGACCGTGCATGCCACTGACGTGCCATCGGTCATGCGCCGCCTTATTTCCCGCTTCCCTGTAAATGATCGGGCTACGGCTATCTACGATATTGTCGATACCGCCAGAATGATTATGGCCCAGCGTCTTGTTAAAGACGTTGATGGCAAGCTGATCGCCATTCGTGAATACCTAAAATTCACCGACCAAATCCGCGAGGAATTGGCTTCTCTGGATCAAATGGGCAAGGTAACGGGGGTTATTGCGAGAATCGTGGAAGAGCAAGGCCACTCGTTTCGCAAAGAAGCAAAAGCGCTTCTTGCGGAGGGGCGGATCACTGAGCATGTATCTCACAGCATTTGGCCGCCACAGAAAGAAGCGCAGTTGAAGGAGCTGATGGCGGGCGATGCTTGCCGCTAAGGCGTCGTTAGCGTGCCGCAAGCGCGCCATATGAGCCCTGCGCAGAGCTGGTAGTGTGTTGGTTGGGGTTGGTAGTGTGCTTTTTATGCGTCACTAGGGTGGTGTTATGGTGTTATTTGGTGGTGTTTGTGTGCTCTGATGGTGCTACAATAGTGCCACGATGGTGCTTGGCGCCATCAAGGCGCCAAGACGGCACCATGGCGGCACCGTCTTGGTTTTATGTTAGTTCTTGTCTCTGACAAGGCGAAGGAGATTAAATGTCCACAGGTCGTTATCACTGGAGCAACATCGCGCCGGAAGCAAAATTCTTTGTTATCAACGCAAGCGCGAGCATTCCGTGGTTGGTGCTGATTTTGTTCCCCCGCTGGAGCACTCTGGCAATCGCGGTTGTGCTGACGGCTTTCCTTCTCTATGTTCAGTTCAAGAAAATGACCTTCGGGAAATTTCTCAAATCGAAGAAGACGTTTTTCTTGGGTCATTCGATACGTGTCGAACGTCCATTGAAGGGCTAAATAATGCCAAGCGGTAAGAAAGGTAAAGATTCCAAAATGAGCGCAAGCAATACTGGTGATTTTTTCATTGGCGTCGATGACGGCCACTACGCAATCAAAATTGTTGCAGAAACCGGAGAAACCTTCTCCGTGCCTTCTCGCGGCGCCGTTGGTAAGCACCTCATCACCCTCAAGGGCGAGGATGAGGGAATTTTTTATGACACGGAAGAAGGCCAAACCTTCACTGTCAGCGAGTTCCTCCCTCGCTTCGAGGACACCCGCTTTCTGGAGTACCCCCGTTCGCAGCTCAATCGCGTTCTGGTGCATGACGCACTGCGTCGTGCTGGTTATGGTGGTCGCAACGTGCGGATTACCACGGGCCTGCCGGTGAGCTACTACTACATGCCCAACGGGGAGAAGAATCAAACGCTGATCGACTCCAAGGTCGCAAATCTGCGCAAGCTCGTGAAGTGCGGTGATCTGCCTCTCGCAAAGATCATCGAAAACACAGTAACGACCGAGGCTGTAGCATCGTTTGTGGATCAGCTCATGGACATTGACGGCTCCCCCTCGGATGACTACGAGGAATTGACCCAGATGCCCGTTGGGGTGATCGACGTGGGTGGCAAGACCACCGATTGCGCGGTGCTCTTGCCTGGAATGATGGTGGATTCCTCGCGCTCTGGCTCCAATGATGTGGGGGTTCTGATGCTCGTGGAGGCGGTGTCCGCGAAGCTGCGCGCTCATCTTGACCTCGATACGGCGTTGCCTACCTCGGCCATTGAGCGTGCGCTGCGCACCGGCACGGTCAAGATTTATGGCAAGGAACAGTCCGTTAAGGAAATTGTTAACGAAGAAAAAGAGCGTTTGGCCGACCAGATCATGAGTGCTGTGCGAACGAAGGTAGGTAGTGGTGTTGATCTCGACCATGTGCTCTTTGTCGGAGGGGGTGCCATCGTCCTGCGCGAGCAGTTGCTGAAACATTACCCCCATGCGCGTGTGCCGGATCAGCCGGAATTCGCCAACGCACGCGGCATGCTCAAGTTTGCAAAGCATGTGGTGGGCGGCGCATGACAGCCGAAGGAAGGGGCTGGGTTCGAGCGTCCACGGCGCTCGACTCCGATTACGAGGCTGAAAGCCGCTTGTTGGGTGATCTCGAAAAGACGGATGAGGCCACTCGCGGCAAGCTGCTGCGCGCCTTGGTGCGCGCAGGCTTCAAGGACAGCCACAGCAATGCCGCCACGACCCACGCGGGCCAGCAAGGAGGCGATCATGGCACGTAAACGGCATGGCATGTATCTCTCGCCAACCGATGATTCCCAGCTCGTGCAGGAGCTTGAGCGCTGCACGGTGCGCGGGCGCAAGTCCGACTTGCTGCGCAACTATGCATTGCTGGGCTACCAGCGTGCCTTGAGCATGTGCAGCACGCCAGAGCTGGCCGGGGATCAGGCGGCGCTGAACCGTGCTCTTGCTGAGCTGTTCGCGCCAGAGGGTGCGCCACCTGATTTCCGCGCGGCAGCGGAATTCATCAAGGCTCAGGGTGTGGTGCAGGGCAGGGTGCGGCCCGCAGCGCCCAGTCCTGCACCTGTTAATCCTGTAGCAACGGCCAAAGTGCCCTCTGAGGTAGTGCCTCCGGCAGACGAGGCCGCGCCTGCGGCTGAACGGCCACGGGTCAAGCCGCAGTGGGGCGGGTTGCAATCTCTCGTTGGCGGCAGTAGCAAGGATCAAGGGGGGTAATTGATGGCGAACAGCAGCAGCGGAGGTGGTAGCGGAGCCGGTAGAACAGTTGATGACTTCACGATGATTGCCGCCCTTGTGGGGGGGGGCATCATCGGCATCTGGATCGCCTGGATCATGTTTCATACTGAGCTTTCCACGGCGTACACCTATGTGCGCCGCGTGGAGCTTTGGTGGCTTGATCTCCTGGGCTCGCATGGCGTGCCTGGGGCGGCAGTCTTTGCTCGATGGTTCGATAAAGGTTGTGCTGCCACGGGCATGCTTGAGCGCTGCACGCGCGATTTCAGCACGATGAGCTGGAAGGAGATCAGCAATCTCGCGTTCTACACCAATGTGCTCTTGCTGCCATTCGTGCTGCTGTTTGCCTTCAAAATTTTTGCGCGAATCCAGTCCTTGCACCCAAATTTGCGGTTCGCAAAGACATTTAATGTGGATACCTTCGTACGCGCGAAGAAGCCCTTGTATAAACACCTGCGCATGTTTGATGCGCTCAACTTAATAGAGACGCCGCTGGACGATCCAATCCTGGGTATGTCGCGCACGTCGCGGCAGTTCGTTTTTCATCACCGCCTGATCGCGGATAACGGCGAAGCGGGCGATGGCTGGATTGATGAGGCCGATGGATCATGCACGCCCGTGCTGGATCGAGTAAAGGCCGAGCGCGTATTTCGTGAGCAGCTTGGCGCTGTCTGGACAGGTGTTGCCAACCTGACGCCATCCGAGACGCTGCTGCTCGCCATCGCCATTCCGCGTGTTGCTGCCACGGATGGTTCCTTGGATGACAAAGAATTCAAGAGGTGTGTTGAGGAATCCAACCAAATGGTCAACTGGTGCTGGGATCAGTTCAAACCACCGCAGGCGGAAGGGTCAAAGAAGAAGAAAGAAGCAGACAAGGAAGAGCCCGACCCACTGGCGTGGTTGAAACCCGACATTGACCTGACGCTGCCCCGAGAGACGATTGCTCGGCACATCAACTGCAAGCCGATGCAGGCCATCCTGTCAAAGCACGCCTACGTGCGCACGGTGCTGTTCTCGATGTTCATTTCCGCTCGTAGCCTTGGCGTGCTACCGCCCGCAGACATGCGATGGATGCGTTTTTACGACCGCACCCTCTGGTATGTCCTCCAGAACTTCGGGCGCCAGGGCGCCTACGCCGAAGGAGGGGCTGTCCACGTCCATTACCTATACGAGATCAAGTCTGGAGAGCCATTGGTGGAGCCGCAGCTCGACAAGGCCATCAGCGCCTTGGAGGCCGCTTTGACGGCTTTCAAGTACCGCCCTGCGGATCGTGAGGCCTACCGCAAGGGGCAGACAACCATCCATGAGTCCGTCCCAGAGAAGCTGACTGTTACCACAACGCTGTCAAAAACGTGAAACGATTGGTATAGATGAGAGATCGTCAAAAATCAGTCGTAACGCTTTTTCAAATAAGTGGTAGTATTTTGCGCAGCAACAACTTGGTGCCTCATGGAATTAACACGAAAAAAAATTGCAATCGCCTCCGCTGTCGCTGCGACTTTGCTTTTGGGGGGGTGGCTCGCCGCAGGCCATCTCCAGTCCGCGCCGCCGCTGTCCGCAGACGGCATGGCAGAGTTCAAGGCGCCTCCGCGCTCGCCGGATTTCAGCAGCGAAATCATGGACAAGTTGGCAACGGCGCAGCCGCCGAATGCCGAGCGTCCCGAGATCAAGCTGCCGCCCCCGCCAGCCTCTACGGGACTGCCACCACCCGCGTCCTTGCCTGCTCCTGCCCTGATTGGCCCTGCTGCGCAGGGCCTTAGCGCAGTCGAGATGGATGCGCAGATGCAAGCGGCTTTCAAGCAGGCGCAAGGGGATGCCCAAAAGGCCATGACGCAGGGTGCCCAGGCGCAGCCTTTGCAGGGTGATGCGGTAATGCAACACCTGTCTCGCTACGGTACGCCTGTGACAAAGCAACTGCTGCCAGTGGGTGGCGTGACCGTTTGGACGATCATCAGCAAGTCTGGCAAGCCTGTGCAGCTCTATACCACTGCTGACGGCAAGGCGCTTTTTTCGGGGGTTGTCTGGAATTTGGAGACTGGTCAGAACGTCTCCGAGGCATTGATGGTGCCCCCTACGGGAGCAGACCCCAATTTCGCAGCTCGATTGCCTCAAGTGGTGGCGCCCGCCACGCCCAAGAGCAATCTCGTGAGCGGCCCCAATGCTTTGCCCTCGGCTTTTGATGGCAAAGTGCCCACGCAGATTCCCGAAGCAATCCGTTTAGTAGATGGCTTGGCTGGCTACAAGGAAGGGAAGGGCGGGCCTGGAGAGACGCTTTACATCATTGTTGATCCACGCTGTCCTTATTGCCGCCGTGCGTACCTGAATACACGCGAGCATGTTAAGGCTGGGGCCACGATCAAGTGGATTCCAGCGGCGGCCTTGGGGCGTCCTGAGCAGGGCCTTCCACTGGCGGCAACGATCTTGCGCGCCAGTACCCCGGATGCTGTTGCTCGCGTTCTTGGCAACCACGAGCAAATCAACACGCCTCCCACTGACTTCGAGATGAAGCAGCTCGACAACAACCTCGATTTCATGTTCGAGGCGTTCAAGCAAAACAACGAGCCGAATCCCGGCGTACCTGTCGCTTTCTTTGTTGATCGCCGCTCCGGCAAGGCCCGAATGATGATGGGCGTTTCTGAGCAGGTTGTGATCGAAGACATTCTTGGAAAACCAAAAAAGTGATTTCCCATGGCTAAATACACACTGCCCGATTTCGCCCCCGAGCTTCGCGTTGTTGCTCGCGGCACCGCAAGCAACCGCCTTGTCCTGTCCTTCGATACGGCAACCGATATTGATCTCCTGCGCTCCCCGCGCGTGGTGATGGTCGATACCACAGGGGTGCTCGACATCAGCACAATCGTGGACGACCTCCAATACGAGGATTCCGTTCTTCGGCGCTATGCCACCGGCAAGATCAGCCTGCTGACGAATACTGGCGAAGGCGAACCAGTAAAGCACCTTCTGGCGAATTTCAAGCTGGCACTCGAATGCGATGGCAAGCGTGATAAGGGGGGGAAGTTGAACTTTCCCCCAGAGCACGAGATTGAACAGGTCGTTCGTCAGGGCGTCGCTGATGCCTTCGCAGATGCGAGCCTGGACATGGTGGCCGACCCGGTTGCGGCAGGAACCGAAGCTGCTCCTGCGGACAATCGCCGGTATGAGGGCGGCGCTTCCCAGTCTTGGATGCCACGCCCTGCGCTGGCTTATGCAGCCGGAGGAACAATGCGCACTGGCGTTGCCAAGACCAAGACGCGCATGAGCAAGATGATGCTGGCGTTCCTGGGCCTCTTGGGTGTTTTGCTCTTGGTAGCTGTGTTCAAGATCATGGCTGCGCCGTCCGACCCCGTGCAGGTTGCGGTCAACAAGGCGCTTGCAAATGACCCTCGCGCCCGAGACGAGCAAATTGAGATCACACGCCAGACGCTGCGGGAAATGGGCCTTGATCCCGGAAAGAACGGCGATCTTGGCTGTCTCGCAGCGCAGTAATATGTGGATGCGATGAGCAGCAGCGGGCCTGTTTTGTGCGGCGATTTCAGCCTTGTGTCGGTGCCGCAGCGGCAGGCATGGAGGGACGCTGCCGCGCGACACCTCACCAGTCTTGCCCGTGACAGAGATGACAAGCTGATCCCCAAATGGAAAGAGGATGAGCAAATTGGCCCCGCACGGCTCTACATTAAGTTGTGGTGCGAAGTTGGCGTAAGTGAAATGTCTGCCATAGTCGCTGCTTATACATCAATTACAGAGCAACGTACCACGTATGCGCGAACTCAGTAACATAGAACAAGACCCCGATGCGCTGTTGGCCCTCAGCGCAGAAATCGTGGATTTTGCGAACCAAACTCGCTACCTGCTGATCCCTTCGACAGAGCAATTGACCGATGCGGTGATTTTGCTGCGCCGGTTGGTGTTGATCTCGCACAAGGTTCTGCCGATCAAGAGCTACTTCAACCTGCTGCGCGATCTCCAGCGCATCGTGCTGACCTCGGATGTGTTGGCCCAGGAAAAAACCAAGCACATGCCCGAGGGAACGGTGGCAGAAGTGCAGGCAAAGCAAGCGGCATACGAGCAAAGCGATGCCCAGTTTCGGGCATCGCTTGCTGCGCACCCGGTCGGCGAGATCGAGGGCGGAAAAGTGGCCGCAATGGTTCGCCACCAGCTCTGCACCGAAGACGTTTTCTGCGCAGCCTGTGCCTTCTTGCAGCTCGAAGTCTCGCGCCGAGGCTCGATCTACTACGTCCGAGGCGAGTCACCAGAATTCTTGGAAACAAAGAAGAACCGTGATCCGCTGGCGATGGATAACGAGATCACGTTGAAAACCCTGGCGAGCAATCTTGCGCGCCCGGATGCCGAGCGTGGAGCCGTCGAACAGACGCAAATCGCATACGGGTTCAATCTCCTGGCAAAGCTCTACCAGCTTTTCGTCAAGATGCCTTTTGTGATCCAGTGGATCAAGGAAGGGGAGCATCTAGCCCAGCCGCGCAGGATGGTTGATGTGCGAGCGTACTTCAACCTGACGCTGCGCGACTACGACACCATCATGGTGATGGCGCGGCAGATGGGCCTCTCCACAATCAAGTCCCGCAAGACAACCAGTGCGAACAAGTACACCTTGAACTTGAGCGTCGAGCAAAGAGTGATGGCCGAGGCAGAGCGCCGAGGGTACACGCCCAATCGTGCGCTCAACGTCCTGCTGTCGGACTTCTTCATGCTCATTGACGCGCGACACCGCGCGAAGGAAGCGCAGAAGCCGAGGCAGGTCAGTGCGGCAGATGCCCCACTTAAAACCTCAAACAAAAAGGGAGCGCGTGATGGCGAAACCGGAAGAAAACGACGCACCTGAAATTTCCGAAGAAGACAAGAAGCGCATCCAGAAGGCAACGGCGCTCCTGGCCGCGTACACAAATTTCATGCGTTGGGCGGGCAACTTCCGGCGTGATGAAATCAAGCGCCATCCTCGCCATGGCTCCGTGGTGATGTTGAGCCCTTTGCAGTCAAGCCGGTTCGCCTTCTCTACGGAGGGCAGCACCCTTCTGCTGGGTGCGCAGCGCTTCGAGATGGCATGGCTCACCGTCATGCCGTTTGAGGCCGCTTACGTCTCCGACAGGCTCTACTTGTCCACCACGGGCGTGCAGTGCATGGACGTGACGTTGCCGCCTCTGACGGTTGGTTTTTTCTGTGACCAGAAAGGCAAACGGGAGCAGATGACCCAGTGCAGCTACGTTGTGCCGGTGGAGGTCACCGTTTCAGAGGGCGTCGTGGTTGATGTTGGAAGGCCCCAGGGCATGGGTATTCCGATGAAGCAGGGGGATGTGGTGGCTGTGCTCAATGAAGCCGCCAAAGAGGCGATGAATCGCCGTGATCTGGCGCGGTTCTTCTAGCTACGGCTGATGCGTTGGCTGAACACTGATCGCAAGAAATGGTTGGAGGGTATGGGTGACGTGCGCGTTGCATAGGCGTCAGTCACTGTAGTTCAGAAAAGCGAACGCCCCGCTGGGGGCCGTTCGCTTTTCTGCTTGGTGTGGTCAGGGTTAGATGGATGGCCCATCGTTCCAGGGGTCGTGTGCGCCCAGGCCCGCCTCGTCCATGCGACGGCTGGTATCAGAGCCACTATGGAGCCATTCCACATCGAGATTTTGGCCATTCTCGGCGGATTCAATGATGCGCTCACGTTCGGCCATGGCAACGAAGACCTCATCTAACGCATTGCGGTTGGGCGCCTTGTAGTCGGCCATGAGGGTGTCCACCACGGAAGGGGGGAGCTTGCTCAAAGCAATCCGCGTTTGCTGGCCGTGGTTTACCAGAGCGGATTGTTTGGCAATTAAGACCTCGCGCTCCTGTGAGGGCAGGACGGAGGACGACATGCTTTGGAAAGAGGCAGGGGAGGTCATGGCATCCTTTTTCACATGGACAGCGATGTGTCGTTGTTGGGCTCGTCGTAATGGGCGTACACCGACTCGGCATATCGCTTCAAGTAGGTCTGCTCAGCTTGCACCATCATTTCGCCCACTTTTGCACGGGCTGACGCTGGAACGGCCAGCTCGGCCTCGCTGACCAAATGCGCTCGCAGCGCTTGCTTCGCTCCAGTTCCCATCGGGAACTGGTCAATCGCCTCCATGGCGGTCACATAGTTCTCTTGCAGCGCATCGAGGCCCGATGGGTCGTTGCGCAGCGAAGAACTGACATGCAGAGTGGCGAGGGCCGCTGCATGGACAGTTATCATTGAGGTCAGCTCGCGCTCACGCCGTTCGTTGACGCGCGAGGATATAGTGGCGTGCGTAGCCCGCTCCTTGATCCATTCGTGTTCGCGCTCGGCGAGGGAGCTGATGGTTGTGCGAATCGTTCGCGCAGAGTTATTCCCGCCAAGAATTTCCCCGGCCATACTGTCCAGCCGAGGGCAGTCATCTGACGTGGAGGCAAAATGGCGCAGAGTGGCGATGCCAATAGCAGCTTCGCTGGCTTTGCGGACGGACAAATTCGACATATTTATGCTCGGTGTCACGATGGTGCCATATCGTCGTAAGGGCTGGAAGATTCGCGCACAACAGACTCGCGCAGATCGGCCCTAACCTGCAACGCTTCCTTAGCGTCTTTGGCAATATCGTGCTGCACGAGCCGCAACGTGGGGGACGATGCAATCTCTATGAGCACGCGGTCTGGCGTGTAAGGGTTTTCCACGAAGGCCTCGACCATGCCGAAAGCCTTTGAAGTCCTGTCGAACATCATCCCTAGCTGATCCGAAGACCGGCACACAGGTACAAGGTAGGGAGCGTAATCGCTCTCGTAATTGGCTATTAGAGCATCAAAAATAGCAGCTTTTTCGCTTGTAAGTATTTGTTCGGATATTCTCATCCGAGGGCCGATGTTCGCGGCCACATTGAGCCGTGTGCGCTGGTCGCTGCTCTCGGCCAACGCCGCCAGGGTGCCCAAGGTCGCATCGGGCCTAGCGGCCAACATTTGCATACTGGCCGTGTGATCCTTGCAGTGCTCGATGAGCGCGGCTTGCACCTCTGGCGCCATGCGCCTTTGGCGAACCGCTGCCTCGGATACGATGGTTGCACCCTTGCCCTCGTGGATTAGTTCGGCCTGCATCGTAGGCGGCATCTTCCCGATCTCTGCAAAGGTCAGCTTGGTGGCGATAGCATGTGATTCGTCGGCCAAGTTGGCGACGTGCTGCTTGAACGCAATCCACATTTGATCGCCCACACCGGCTGCTGCCTCGCTTAGCTTTTGGACGATTTGGCCTGGAGCCTGGGCCAAGTCCAGCACCATGCGCACCGCGAGCCGTGGGGGGCGATCTTGGGACAGGCGTTCGCTCAAAAAGGCGCTTTCGGATTCAAGCCGAGGCTCGGGATGCTTGCTTGGTGTCATGAACCTTCCCTCTCATGCATCCAGAAGTGTTGTTCTTGTGCCTAAGAGTACGGTTTCCCGCACCTCTGGCTTGAATACCACGATCTCGCCGCAGCCCTGAACGCGCAGCGTTAGCAACTTTGTGCCCGATACCCGCATTTCATGGGTGATCGCTTCGCCGATAGCGCGCATTGCCTCCAGTTCGACCTTGGCGGGTAGCGGCGGCAGGCTTGGCGCCTGTCCGTCAAGGTCGCGCGACAGAAGAACCTCCAGGCCGGAGCCTGGAAAGAGGCCTTCGACGGCGCAGTCAGCCTCGGCGCGTGCGGCAGCATGAGCGAGTGAATGCAGTGCAGCCGACACCTCGCCCTCGGTCGTTGTCGTGGTGCAGCGATCCCTCACCCACGACGCGGCCTGGGGATAGTTCAATTCACGTAATGACATATTTTTGACGTTTCCTTAGTTGGCACCACTAGCAGACAGTTTATATTGATGTGCAAAGATTGAAAAGGCGCCCCCATCCTGCGAGAATCCGGGGGAAATTGGTTACATAACTTCGGGACGGACATATGGCAACAATGCCCTTCACTCCCTGTTCCTCAGACCCATGCACGGATGTAACGGTAAGCATCCTGCAAACGGTCTTTGGCCCAGTGATTCGCAACCTCACGCTCGGCACTGATCCATCCGGCGTTGATCCGGTTGTGAACGTCATCGCTACGATGATGGGGTACTTCAACAGTGGAGTGCTGACGATTGCAACGCTCATCGTCAGCTTTGTGACGGTGGTGGGCGTCATCAATACGGCGAACGATGGCGAGGCCTTCGGGCGCAATTGGTCGAGCCTGTGGACGCCTGTTCGCATCGTTTCGGGCGCAGCCGTCCTCTTGCCCACGGGTACGGGGTATTCGTTTATTCAGCTCGTGGTGATGATGTTTTCACTGTGGGCTGTTGGGTTCGCAAATGGAACGTTCAAGATCGGCGTGGAGAACGGGATCATTGCGGGCTCATTGCAAAACGTCAGCCAGCAGATTGGCGTTGGCTCTAGTGCGACGGTCAACAAGGATTTTCCGCTTTACAACATGCGGGAGTTGGCCTCCGCATACATGGTTTCCGCGTACTGTGCAAAAACCGTGAACGGTGTTTACGGGGATGGGGTGGTGACGGGGTTAATCCCTCCCAATGTCGCCTTGAATGTCGATGGCACTCCTGATCGCTCAACGCTAGAGTCTGGGATCAAGGAAACATATATTTATGAATTCAAAGATCGCAATACCGCCGCCCCGTTGGGTGGTGGTAATGCGATTTGCGGAACTGTGAATTTATACAAGTATTTGTCGAAGGCGCCTACGCCTACGGCATCTACCAGCGGTGATATTCTCTCTGCCGCATATAGCGATGCCGCCCGCGACGCCAACAATCAGGCTATTAGTGCTTTGCGCGATGCAATTCTTGCCTCGAAGCTCACCGCCGTAAAAGGGATGATCGGCAACATTGATGCTTGGGTTAGCTCATGGCCGACAGATGTTAATAAAGACTGGAGTGGGGTAAGCGTCACGCAGTTCAATATCATCGTTGACAGTGCTCAAGCGGCTATGTTGACTGATCTCAAGTCCCGCATGGCGTCTGACAACACGCTCAAAACGCTGATGGACAAGTTCACGACCGACATTACAAAAGATGGTTGGGCGATGGCCGGAGGGTATTACCAGCGGCTGAGTGGTATTCGTGAAGAACTGCGCAAGATTTACGCCGAATCCCCTGGCGCGGTAACGCAGCCTGCCTTGGGGTGGTTGCCCGATGATGCCAAGGGCAGCCTTGTGCGGCAGAGCGCCATCATGCCCGCCGTGATCGCACGCAAGGCCACGGACGGCACCTCGACCGCTACCGGCTATTCGGCAACCTCTCTCACGGATACATCGAACATTGCAAGCATCATCCCATCCGATTGGGACGATGTGGATATTGACCAGATTGGCGAGCGCGGTAACAAAGCGCTCAACTCCATGGTCGGTAACTTCATGCAAGCCGTGACGGATACGGCCATTGGTGCCGATGGCAACACCGACGCCATTGCCCGGATCAAGGCGACTGGAGACATTCTCCAAGTTGCAAGCACTACCCTGCATACCGCTAAAAACGTTATCGTAAAGGTTTCTGGCGGGGCCAAGGTCGCTGCTGGTGCAACTTCTGGTGTGCCTATTTTGGGGGGCATTTCTACGGTTGTTTCCGCCCTGGTTGAGCTGGTGAAAACCATCTTTGTTGAGCCAATTATGGAAATGCTCGGTTGGCTGGATATGCTGGCCTTCTATTTTGGCGTTTTCCTGCCGAGCCTCCCTTACACCATTTTCATCGTGGCGGTTATCGGCTGGTTCTTGGCGGTATTACAGACTGTCTTTGCGGCGCCTCTGTGGGCCGTTATGCATATGACGCCAGACCGGACATTTGTTGGTAGCCAGACACAGGGCTATCTCATGTTCCTGTCGCTGTTCATGCGGCCAGTTCTCATTATTGCAGCCCTGTTTGCAGCCATGCTGCTTGCTAATCCAATTGTGCTTTATGTATCTAAGGCGTTTTGGGCAATGCGCACGGCCAACGTAACCAGCGCTGAGTCCATTGGATTCTTTGTCCAGTTTCTGACGTGGAAAAACTGGCTCATCATGTATGGGATGCTGCTGCTCCCAGTGGTTTATATGATTTATGGTCTGACCAACGCGCTGCCCGATGCCATTCTGACGTGGATCGGCGCAGGCATCAGGCCGCTTGGCGAGACGCAAGCAACGTCTGAAATGCGTGCTGGCTCTGAGCGCCATGGCGTTGGCGCTCGTGAGGCAAGCGCAGCGCGCCGACTCGGCGGCGGCGGCGGTTACGCTGCCGGGGCGGGGGGTGGACGGCTTCCCGGTGCGGGCAGTGGGGGCAACAGTCGGGCCGGAGCTGTTCCTGGCGAAAACCGATTGCTCTCCGAGATGGGGCAGGCAAATATCAGCTCAGTACCTGACCATGTGCCTGCTGGCACCGCCAAGTCAATGGGGCCTGGGCAGAATGGCTCCCGTCGCCCTGGTGCTGCCGCTGCCGCTGCGGTTGGTGCGGGGGCCGCTCTAATGGCAAGCAGCGCTGTCGCAGGCCAGGGAGGCCAGGGGGGAGGCCAGGGGGGGCAGGGTCAAAATGATGCCCTGGAGACGCCTTCTGCAACACAAGCCCAAAAGGGTGCTGCTGGCGACACGGCTTACGAGCCGGTAAACACGGATGCCCGAGCGATGCACAACGACACCCCTGTTCAGGAACCGGGGCACGCCATGCATGTTGATAAACATGGCCATGCGACTCATGAAGTGAGCGCGAGGCCGGACGAGGCGGATGCAATCCTTAACCAATCAATGGAGCCTCCCTACCGAGGACGCGGCGAAGATGATGCTGTTGCAGCCTAACCACCCTATAGACAAGCCCCGCAATTAGTGCATACTAATAAGCACGCACTCGAAAGGAGTCCTCAATGTCTCGTTTTGCTAATCCATATCTTGCTGAGTCCGCTGGCTACAACAGTGGGCATGCGCGTGGGCTGGAGGCGGGTATCGACATGGGCCTGGAGAGCGGGTACACCCGTGGGTGGAATGAGGCCACTGTGATCGGCAACGCGGCAGTGACTGAGCGTGACGCCGCCATTAACAAGTTGTACGACGCCAACGAGCGGCTTGCCGCTGAAAACGCCCAGTTGCGACAGCACATCCAGTTGCAGCAAGAGCAGGCGCAAGCCTTGCGCGCCGACTACGAAGGCATGCGCATGGCTTTCCTTGGGGCCGTTTCCATCGCAACCCCCGCCATGAAGGCGGTGGCAAAGCTCCCCCTGCAAGAGCGCAATGACGTGTTTTATCAGTACGGTCGGCAAGCCTTTGAATTGCAATCAAAGGAATATGTTATTGCAAATTGCTTCCCACACGACCAGTCGCTTGTGCGGAAGTATCTGCCCATCGCACATCAGGTTTTCGCCCAAACCTACGCGCAGATGCGGCAGCTCGAATCAGAGCAAAAAGCAGAAGCGGCAGCTTAAACTACGGTTACTCCAAGGCTGAGTCTGTGAAATAAAAGTACCTCGACTCCCTCCCTTTGACCAGCGGCACGACCGCTGGTTTTTTTTTGCCTGTGGCCCTCGGAATGTCCTTATTAGTGTGTAATAGATGCCCATCCTACAGCGGAGGCATGTATGCATAGCGGCGAGACGGAACAAGACTGGGCGGATCGTGCGCAGCGTGCGCAGTCCCAAGCAGCGCACGCGCTGGAGCGTCTGCTTGGCCTTGCGGAGACACGCCACAGCGGGCAGGTTCGCACCGTGGCGCGGTTCATTGCGTCAACCTTCAACGGGCAGACCTTCCCCTTCGATTTGTTCAATCTTAGGACGGTTGACGTGGCGATCAGCGATGACATGCTGATCTGCCTGGATGCCCTGCGGTGGGGGAGGGCAGACCTCTACAAGCTGGTTCCCGAAGGGGAGAAACGTGTCCTGGCTGTATGCGAAGCCTGGGGCCTCGAATGGCCCGATCATTGACATGCTTGACATGCTTGACATGCGCATGGCTGACATGAGCCGCGCCGAGCAAGTGGCCCGCCGCTGGGATGGCCTGGAGCAGCGCATCGACAGCAAGATTGCCAGCGTGGGCCTGGATGGCGCAGCGCTGGAACGCTTGCTAACCCAGGCCATCCGATCCGGCACCAAGGCGCAAAGGATCATGTGGCTTCGCCGAGCTGCGGAAGCCGTGACAGAGCAGGCGCTGCCGCTGTCGGCGTGCCGACAGGGCTGCGACCACTGTTGCCACATCGCAGTCGTGATAACCAAGGCTGAGGCCATGCAGATTGCAGCAGAGACGGGTTGCGGCGTGCATGTGGAGGCAGGAAAGCCGCCGCTGGAGGCCGAGGACGCAAGGGATGCGACAGCCGCTTGCTGGCAGGGCGTGCCGTGCTCTTTTCTGAAAGAGGGGCGCTGTAGCATTTACCGGCATAGGCCTCTTGCGTGTCGCCTCCAAATCAACATGGATGACGACGATCTACTGTGCCAGTTGGTCGAAGGGGAGGCTATTCGTGTGCCTTATCTGAACACCACGGCGCACCACGTTGCAGCCGTAGTGGCGCTTGGTATGGGACAGCCCGTAGCCGATATTCGTGAATGGTTTCCTCGGGGAGGATAGAAGTGGAAGACGCCTGGGACGGCATCAAGCCGTTCAACCAAACCAATCCCATCCAGACCATGGATCATCTCGCAACCGTTCTCGGGGATACGTTGGAGCTGCTTGCCGAGGTGTCTGAGTACCTGAACCGGCTACCACTTGTTCCTGCAACCAGGGAACTCATCAACAAGATCGAAGCGCACCAGAATGACCCTGGCGCGCTGACGGCGATGCGGATTGCCAAGCAGATTGAAGTCGAGGCTCAGTCAAGGGTAGTGGGCATCTACACGCACGTTGGACTGCCTGTAATCGAGGTAGAAGTCCACCACGACACCGTGCGTCTCAAGATCGGGCCTGAGCCCGTCAGACGCAGCGCCCTGGCGAGGCTTGAGCGCGGGCAGGAGCTGGAGTTGAGCCTACGCGACAAAAGGCAGGCGTCTCCACTGGATGCCTGCGCGCAATGACCAGCCCTGCCCTGCGGCACAAGATCGCCAAGATGCGCATGGCCGCTCCTGCGGAGCTGCCGAAGGCGCGCATTTGCACAGCGGTGGTGCTTTCCGCGACCACGGGCCGCGAGGACGAATTACAGGCTGCGCTCGCGCAGCTCAAGGCCTCGGTGGGCTTGAACTGGACGCTTACGCATGCGTTGCAGTTCATGTCCGGGCGGCAAGCTGATTTCTGCGTCGATGTGGCTGAAAAGGGCGAGCGTGAAGGCATGTATCTGGCGCACCTGATCGCAAAATCCGTGTGCCAAGCCGCCGACCTCAGCGCTGTGCCCCAGGTCGATAGCGTGGACGTAGCCAAGCTCAGAGCCATTGCGTGCGAGCGTCAATTTCACGATGCAGACAATGCTCAACCGCTTCGTTGAAGCAGTCCGAGAGGAATTCGGGCATCCGGCAACTCTCTGTCGCATGCTTGCGGCGTATCCGCAGATACGCATCAATCTGGATGAGCCGGAGTCCTGCATTCACGCGAGCAGCGTGCCTTGCTGGCATGAATTGGGCAAGCACTCCCCGTTGAGCTGGCCGCGCCACCAGCGCGGCTCCCTCATGGGATGGCACACCTCTGGAGGTGGGTGGCAGAGTTTCAGCATCACCCGCCCCGAATACGCTGAGATCGCCCGCTGCGAGATCGAGCAGGGCTGGTGTTGTGACGTGACCGACATAGACGGTTTTGCGGCATCAAAAGCAGACCTGTGGGCCTTCGTCACCACTGACGCCATGGCCGAGGCCCGGTGCCAGTGGCTGATCTCGGAGGTGAATCAGGAGCAGTTGGCCAAGAGCCTTGCGCACAAAGAAATTCGCATCATCCACATCCCTGGAACTACTGACTATTTCACTCGATACCAATGGGATGGGCGTCTTTGGCTGATGAACGATGGTGGCTCGCACCATACTGCTGCCGCAAAGTACCTTGCGGCCCGCCTGGGGCAGCGTGTGCCGTTGAGCGGTAGGCGTTACACCTATTCGCTCAACGCGCTCGCCATTGCCTCACTGCGCCGCGACTACGAGATGTTCACCATCAACTACGAGGATGATGAGGCCGCAGAGGCGTTTTTTGGCGCCATGCGCGCCTTCCGGGCGACATGGCTGTGGCACCCCCTGCCGCGTCCCTACGAGCGCGCCAGGGCGGTTTTGCTGCCAAGGGATGAGGGGCGATCAATGCGCGTAGCCGTCGAGCTGCGCAGAGCGGGTGTTGCTGACCTGGGGGCGCACCTCATCGCTCTATGTGCCCGTCAAAATTCTCAAGGCGATGGAGAGGAATCGCTGTCTGGTGATGGTTCGTTGTAAGTCTCGGCCAGCGCTTGATAGTGTGTGACCCGTTCTTGCGCCCAGTGAACTGTCTCCAGAAAATCACTATGTTGCCGAATCAGCGAAGAACCAACTTGCCGTCTTCGGTGATGGAGTAGCGGATCGCCATGCCAGGACGCCAAGGGCCATCAATCGCGGCCTCGTACATATTGCCCGTCTCGTTGTCGCGGAACGAAACGAGGGTGTAGGGCACCATTTTCTCGGTTCCCGCAGCACCCGCCCCTACGACTGCGCCGCCCAGGACGCCCAACGCAGTGGCGACCTTGCGGCCATTGCCCTTGCCAATCTGGTTTCCGACGACGCCGCCCACGGCGGCACCGGCAGCGGCACCGCCCGCGCTCGGTTGGAACACCTTGCGCAACGACTGCTGCGTCTCGGTAACAGTCCCGGTGCGCACCGGAAGATCGGGTGTTGTGCCCATCCCCCAAAAATGTAAAATCAGGCGATCGGCCCTTCTTGAACGCCCTTCATCGCCTTGCTCCAATACGCTTGGTCGGCGTAGCGAGCCGCCAGTGCATCGATATCAATCTGGGGAGTCGTATTACTGAATTCGAACTTCCCGAACAGGTTTACATGCTGCCAGGCCACTGGTGAAATTCCCTGAATGATGGAGATCGCTTCCTGATCCTCAACTGCAAGCTTCTGCTCATACACTTTCGAGAGCAGCATGGTGTTGTAGTAGATGATGGCATTGGCAATCAGGCGTGAGCATTCATTCCAGACCTGCTGCTCCGCCTCGGTCTGTACCCTGAACTTTCCACCGTTGACATAGGCGACCGCCCGGCGAAACCGATGATAGGCCTCTCCCCTGTTCAGCGCCTTCTGCACACTTTGGCGAAGGCCCACGTCGTCGATAAAATCCAGGATGTAGATTGTCCGGCAGATATTGTCGAGTTCCCATAGTGCCTTCTTGGTCTGGTTCTGGCGTGCGTAGCTGCTCAGTTTGCGAATGATAGTGGCCTGCGTCGTGTCCTTCTGGGCCAACGACGCCATGATGCGCTGGATGTTGGGCCATTCCTTAATGATCAGCTCATCGTAGGTCTTCCGTGACGGCCTGATCATAAAATCGGCGGAATAGTGGCTCGGATTCTCGAAGCCAACCAGCGTCTCCGTCTTCTTGTGCAGATTGCGATATCGGGGGGCAAAACCGTAACCGAAGCTATGCAGGATCCAGAAATTGACCTGGTTGGTACCGTGCGTGTCCGTCGAGTGCCGTTCGGGCTTGATATCCGAGGTGTTGTTGTAAAGCAGGTCGAACACATAATGGCTCTCGTGTTCGTGGGTGCCAATGATCCGGGCGTTGATCGGAACATTGTTGGCGACCAGCGTGCAGGCGCTCACCCCCTTATCCAACCCGAAATACTTTGGCGAATGTCGGGCGTTGAAGGTATCAATCTGCGTTTCGAAGCGCTGGCCGTCGCTGCTGGAGTGTATTTCGTCGCGGATATCGTAAAGATGAAAAGCCGGCAGCACTGCAATGGCATTGCTAATGGCATCATTCGCCGCACGCAATGTTTCAGGCCGCAAGAAATTCCGTGCCGTCGTCATTAGCGACGCAAAACTCAAGCCGGACACTTCCGCCATTTTCCAAAGCCCCATGTTCGTACCGAGCGCAACCACGCAGGCAAGGATTTCCCGTGGATCGGGGTCGTGTTTGACGTAGCGATCAAGGACATGGATGAAGACGCCGAGAAAGGCTGTGTTGCTGGCCACGAACCCCAGCAGATCGGCGATGCCGATGCCCGGCAGCTGACTATAGAATGGGCTGTTAACGGGTTCTTCGGCCATCGGATAGATCAGCGTCCACCGCTTTTTCTCGCCACGGCCGCTGACCTTGATATGCTCATTGGCACAATCGGCGATACGCTGGTTGACATCGATAAATCGGCTCTCCAGAGCTTGGCGGAAGGTTGCCAAGGTTTCTTGGATGGGTCTTAACAAGATCGGCATGCCAATCTCCTTCAGTACCGATTCCTTGTTCTGCCAGCGCTCATCGCTGATCAGGTCATCCTCAAACCGGCGGAATTCATTGCTGTCCTTCACGAAGAGATCACCCGACTCCAGGGAATTGCGCAACAGGCGGTAGACCAGGAACTCATAGCGGTCGAGGTTCAGGCACTTCTCGGCATTGGCCTCGAACTTTTCATCCATTTCGGTAAAGAGATAACGCTGCAGGCCTTTCGGGATCATCGCTGTCGGGAACAAGGCCGGATTGACCTGGCGCGGCGACTTCCCTTGGCGAAGCAGATCCTGCAGGAAGGTCACGGCGCTCATCAGCGGCGCATCTTCCACCCGACCGGCGAAATCGAGCTCGGAAAACAGGTGCCGCAGGTTGCGCTTGAAGGTCAGAGATAGCGTGGTGTAGTAAGACCATTCGAAACCGGTTTTGTCGAACGCGATATTGCGCAGATAGTCGGCTACCGCCGGGATGGTCTCCGGTTTCAGCAAGGCGAAAGCCTTTTCCCGGACGGTGGCGAATGGCGCCTCGCTGGGAATGGATTCGTCGACGAACAGGGTAAGAACCTCTCCAGCCGCCTGAAGGTTCTCGCTGGCGTCCATCAGCGCCTGCTGCATTGCCTCCTCCGCTGCACGCTTGGCCAGTTTCTTGTACTGTTCGACTAGGTGGATGAAGGCCTCGATCAGGTTGTCGTTGATCTGCCGAAACCGGTGGAACGCAAAGCACAACAGGTAGAGCCGCGTGATCCCCTGGGGCATACGCTGCAGCTTGTAGACGGTGTAGAACTTCACCATCGACGCATAGTATTTGCCGCTCTCGTTTGACAGGCCTGCCTCGGTAAGAAAGGTTTGGGCAAATTCGTGCAATGGCTGGAAGAACTTGCGCCGCTCGACCTCGCGCTTGAGTTCCTTGTGGCTGAAATCCTTGGGTTCGCGTTTCAGCGCGCTGATTCGGTACATCTGCTCATCGGCCTGCAACAGGGAATCCAGGTGTTGCAATACGAACGGCGTGGCACTCTCGCCGAGAAGACGGGTGACGCGGTTGCGCTCGTGCGTAACCACCCGGCCGATCATGTCCTGAAGTGTGCTGTATTGGGGCGCCACGACACGTTGGTTGGTCAAATGCTGTAGCGATTCGCGCAGGATATACAACGGCTGAGTCGACAAGGCGGCAATACGTTGCGCTTTCTGCTCCAGGCCCGCCTTGGCTGTATCGTCACAAAGGCGGTAGTCGAACAGATCAAGGATTGTCTGGCGTGTCGCGAATCGCGTCGGCCTGGATGGCAGTTTGATGGCGTCCAGCGACTTGCCCGGAAGATACCGCTCCAACAGGTAGCGCAGGTCATCCAATACGTCGCCCTGCTCGAAGGTGAAGAACTGTCGCTTGGCTTTGAAGTACCCCAACTCCAGGGCCAGGTAGGCGCCGACGGAGACTGTGCGAGCCTCGACTGCGGCGCATTCCGGGGCACTCAAGTCAAAGTAAAGCTGTCGGTCGTTTTCTGTAAACCGGGGTAGGCCATAGAGTTCGTCTATTTCTTGGGTAGTGAGTATGGTCAGTCGGTGAGAATCGACGGACGACATGCGAGTAGCCTGTGTCAGCGATTGAAAGACCGGCGATTCTCGCTTCTGCCATGGTGCTCTCGATCACGACTTGAGTATCCAGTCGATGACGGCGTCCAGATCAGCCGTGCTGATCTTGCTCTCGTCGAACGGCGGCATGGGTACGGGCTTGTGGTTGCCGGTACCGTTGCGTACCTTGTAGCGGATGATGGTGGCGGCAAACGGGTTACCCCGGTATTTCGCGGCCACGTCGCGATAGGCCTTGCCGACCACTCTCTTGTCAACTGCATGGCAAGCTAGACACCCAGTTTTCTGGGCAATCTCCTCGTTGGCATACGCAGGGACGGCGACCAGCAGACAGCTAGCCGCCAGAAATTGAATCCAGGTTGAGCCTCTCATTTCATTGACGCCTTTGATTTTGCATTGCCTTACTTTTGCGGAACCAGCTTGGCGGTCTTTTGAAAGAGCGGGTGGTCATTGATGAAGGTCACCTTCTCGGCGATATGGCAGGCTATGCAGGTCTGGCGGGCGGTCTCGAACATGGCATCGATCTTCTTCTTGTCGCCGCTTGCCAGTGCCACCTTGAATTCGGGGAAAACGCCGTTCAGGAACATGCCTTCGGCATTGGTCTGGAACTGGGGGCGGGTCAGGTAGCCGCTGACCATGGCAGTGCCGATTTCTTTCCACTGAAAAGCGGCGAGTTCATATTTGTTCCGTGAGACCGCGTCATGGACCACCTCGAAGCGGTCACCGATTTCCCGCATGTGCTGACCGAAGCCACCCAGGTTCCGCTCAAGGCGCTTGAAGCTGTCCTGCGCGGTGGGCGCATCGCTGAGCCAGTTTCTGGACGGCTCCCATGTTAGTTTCGGCCGCTCCGGTTCGGCGGCGGAAACAATCGCACTTGCTGCAAGCAGGCCGAGCATGACGATAAGGCGAAGTCTCGGATTTTGCGCATTCATTTTCTTTTTCCTGGTGATCGATGAACTGGGTTTCATGTTCTTTCCCGATTAGCGTTGCATTCGCCGTGTCGCCATCGCCGATTTCTGGTGGCGATGGCACAGCGGCATAACTCCGATCCGACACTCGGAGCCTTCATGCTAGCCAGCCGAGCATCAGCGGCGTATGAGGAAAACATCAACGAAACATGAGGGCCACGGCCTTGCTTGAAGCGCCTAGGCCACGAGGCGCGCGATCAGAACTGTCGGGATCCAATGTCCAGTCACGGCTTCAGCAGTGGCCAGCGAGCGGGCTACCGGACCGATTGCAGTGATATCGCCGTAGCCCACCGTGGTAAGCGTAACCAGGCTGAAGGAGTCGATTAGCGTTGTTTCGCGTAATTTCAAAAGTGGATTCCCGGAAGAACGAGATTTTGGTCCCCCTTGTAGGCATCTCCTATAAACGAAATAGTAGCTTGTGCAAGGCAATGGAGGGGTTACCGAGCGTCGCGCGCCGAGTCTGTTTCCCTACTTGATGCTCCGCCGGAAGAAGCCCTTGACCACGTCACGACAATCCGGGCATACACCCAGATGCTCCGCCGGCAATCCGGCCTGTTCCAGGGCACGGGCCATGATCTGGATTTCCTTTTCACGGGCAAAGGGTTTGTCGCAGGCTTTGCAGTGCCGCCAGACGCCCAGTGAGGTGTCGTGCCGCCGATTCGGTCTCTTCCCTGTATTTCCGAGCGCGTCATCAACCTCCGCGTAGCGAGCGATGGCTTGGGCCGCGATACGAATCAGGTGGGTGTAGGGCGACTCCGGGGCAGCGGCAGTCAGGGCGGCGGCGAAGCGCGGCAAGGCGCCGACCAGGCAGATCCGGGCGAAGGTTTCCGGTGCGATGCCTGGTTCACCATCGGTTTGTCCCAGCAGCCAGGCGAGACATTCCATCTGCACGGACCCATGGTCGCTCAAGTCACGTAGCGTTTCCCGCTGTTCGATGCCGGCTGCCTGATAGGCATTCTCCAGGGCGTCCATGCAGGGACCGTTGATGCTGCCATCGACGTAGCGGGAAAGGTTCAGCGTGCTCAGGTTATTCGGCGGCAGGAAGGCCCGGCTGTATTCGACGAGCAGTGATTGCGGCTCGGCAAACGCGCGGGCGGCGGCTGAAAACCGGGCCAGTTCACCGGCAATATCCAGGTCGAGCGACAAAGCCAGTTCTGTGAGGTCTTCGGCCAGGCCGTCAACGAAAGCTGCGGCAACCTCGGGGCGGCTGGGCGGTAGAAGCGCCTGGGCCAGAACCAGCCAGAAAGTGCTGTGGGCAATAGCTTCACTCATCTTTGGTGCTCCAAAAAAACCGGCGCTCGCGGCGCCGGCCAAGTCCTCTTGCTTGAGATGGGTTGAGGAGGGGATTGGTCAGGAATGGGCGAGCTTGGCGTCCCCGGCTGGCTCTTCCATCGGTGGTGTGGCGGAGAGTACGAACAGCTTTTCACCGAGGGCATACAGCGCCAGTGTGATGCCGAAGCCCATGATGGTCAAAGCCCATTCGGTGGCCGAGGGAAAGTAGGCCACCAGGCTGTTGCTCCAGGTCCCCTTGAACATCGGCACCAGTTGCCCGCCGACGATGAACTCGTAGCGGTTGATGAACATCGCGCCGAGCACCAGGAAGGCGGCGATCATCTGCGGCTTCATCCGGGTTTGCAGGGACGGCGACAGCATCATCAGGAAGGGCAGCACCAGGCCCAGCCACAGTTCGATGTGGAAGAGTGGCGTCCGGGCCAGCAGCTTGAAGCCTTCCATACCGTCCAGGTTGCTCCACAGGCCGACCCAGAAGCGGGTCAGGAACATGACCAGGGTGATGCCGATCAGCGTGGCGAAAACTTTCGGCAATTCGGTGCCGCTGGCCAGTTCCTTCAACCCCGGGCGCATGGCGTTGCGGTTGAAGCCGTAAGCCATGTAGGTCGTCACGACGATCGCGGCGGCACCGCACAAGGCGGCAGTCAACATGTAGTAGATCGAGGTGAAGGAGCCAAACCACATCGGGCGCATGGTCAAGGAACCGAAGACCAGGCCGAGCATGCCGGAAGCCAGGATCACCGCGACGAAACCGAGGTTGCCGACCAGGTGCGACAGGCCGCTGTCCCAGTCTTCCTGCCACATCAGGTAGAACTTGATGATGAGCAGGATCAGGTCGATGGTGTAGAAAACCCCCATCCAGAACATCGGGCTCATGATCTGCATGCCGGTCGGAATCGTCCAGACCATCCTGAACGGGTGGCCGAGTTCGAGCGCCAGTACCGCAAACCCGGCGACCAGCGTAATGATGGCCAGGAAGATGCAGCGTTTGGCGATCGGCATGAACTGCTTGAAGCCGAACACTGTGCCCAGCGAGGCGATCATGGTCAGGCCGGAGGAGGTCAGCGCGAAGAAGACATAGGTCGAGATGGCCATGCCCCAGTTCACGCCGTCGCTCGATGTGTTGAACGAGGCGTGACCGACGAAGATCAACTGGTACATGACGAAGGCGAAGGCAGCCAGGGTCGTGATGACCGAGAACAGCCACCAGCGACCGGCCGGGGTTGGTTGTTTGCCCAGGGTCTGGCACAACTTGATGAAACCTCCCGGGCCTTCCTGGCGGTACAACTCACCAAGGATGGAAAATACCTCGCCGATGGTTTTTGGTTCACGTTTGTTTTGCATGATGTCCTCCACGCGTCAGACTTTGGGCTTGACGGCACGATCCGCCGGAACGGAACCGCCTTCGCCGGTGAGGTAATAGACCTGCGGCTTGTTGCCGAGGTGATCCAATAAGCGCACGCCGTTCTTGTTGGCGATGAGTTCATTCAACTCGCTGTCCGGGTTCGACAGATCGCCGAAGAAGCGTGCTCCCGGGGCGCAGGTGACGACACAAGCCGGTGTGAATTCGCGCATCTTCGGATCGTTCGGATCAAAATCCGCCGTCCCCTTGGGCGCCTTGCTGACCCGGTGGTAGCAGAAATTGCACTTGGAAACCACATCGTGGGGCTGCACTCCGACGCCGTGCTTCCAGTCCTCCTGCGGCGCTTTCCAGGGCGGGTTCCACGAATGGTCGCCCTTGCCCTCGGCAAAGACTTCCTTCATGTTCGGACCGCCGTAGCTCGGCTTCTCTTCCGTGTAGAAGCGCACGCCGTAAGGGCAGGCAACCATGCAGTACTTGCAGCCGATGCAGCGTTCCCAATCCACCAGCACCTGGCCGTCCTCGGCCTTGTAGGTGGCCCGGGTCGGGCAGACCGCGACGCAGGAGGGATTCTCGCAGTGCATGCACGGGCGCGGGAACCACTTGAGCTGCGTATGCGGATATTCGCCTTCGCTGAAGAAAATGACATCCTGCCAATGCTCCCCGGGCAGGCGGCTGTTTTCCATGCCGCAGGCGACCGTACAGGCTTGGCAGCCGGCGCATTTTTCAAGGTCAATGACCATTCCCCACTTTGCCATTTTTCTCTCCTTAGACCTTTTCGACGAACACTTTGGTGGAGTTGACGCAAGCCAGTCCGGCAAAGGGTTCGGAAACATTGACGACCAGTTCGTTGACGCTGCCCGTCGGCAGTCGACCCTTGCTCCAGCGCCCCATGCCCCAGTGGCCATGAATCATCGGCAAGACCACCGTGTCGGGGCGGATGCCGGTGAAATGACGGGCGATCACTTCAATCGAGCCGACCTCGTTATGGATGCGCACCCGGTCGCCATCCTCGATCCCCCGCTTGGCCGCGGTGTCCGGGTGGATTTCCAGGAAGACATCGCGTTTGCCGCCCACCGAGGGCTGCATCAGTGCAGTCGGATGGGCCAGATTGCCCGAGCGGCCTTCCGACTGGGCGGCGAGCTTGGGGGTAATGAAATGCAGGTCGCCGCCGCCGAAATACTTCACCGGGATGTACTGCGGGAAGCCGACCATCTCCTGGGCAATGCCCATTTTCTCGGCCGCGTAGTGGGCGTAGTGCTCGTCCAGGACGTAGGCCGACTTGAACTCGAACTTGCCGGAGGGCGTCTTGAACAGCTTCTCCTTCACCATTTCCGCCGTCATCGGCTTGCTGTAGGCCTTGGTGAGGCCGTCCCATTCGAAGAACTCGCCGCCGATCTGACGGAAGCCGTAGGGCTTCTTGAACCACACGCCTTTCTTGACGAAGCTGTTGTAGTCGTTGACGCCGTTGCTGCCCGGTTTTTCCGCGAAGCCCGCAGCCATCTGCTTGACAATGTTTTCGGTGTTGTCGAGCTTCTTGAAATAGTCCGCCGTGGTCCCCTTGGTCCGCTTGCCGATCTCGATAATCATGTCGCTGAACACCTTGGTGTCGTACAGCGGCTTGATCGCCGGATTGCGGATCATGGCGATGGGATAGCCCTGGAAGGGCGTGCCGCCGTTGACCTGCAGACGTTCCAGGTAGGTGGATTCGGGCAGTACCAGATCGGCGAAATGGGAGGTTTCGCTGGGCGACGGCGAGGTGTCGATGACGAAGATCTCGGCCATGGCCTTTTCCCAGTCCCGTGACTCGGGGGAGGAAAAGACCGGGCTAGTCATGTAGAACATGAGGGTGTCCATCTTGTAAGGGGCACCCTTCAGATGGTTCCTGGGCACGTCCTGAATCACCGTGCCGGCCAAGGGATATTTCTCCGTTTTCGCCATGTCGATGCGCGGTTTCTTCCGTTCCGGCGCCTTGGCGTAGTCGTCCAGGAAGTTCTCCGGCTGGACATCGAGCTTGCCCCAGGGAACGCCCTGGTGATAGCCGACGCCGCCCTTGGCGAAGTAGGCGCCGATCAGGGCGTTGAGGGCGGTCAGGGCCATGCCGTTATAGACCCCGTTGTAGTGCGCCACGGCCCCCCGCTCGGTGAGCACCATAGCCGGACGGGTGGAGCCGAGTTCACGGCCGACGGTGACGATTTCGTGCTCCGGAATGCTGGTAATTCCCGCTGCCCACTGCGGGGTGGCATCCTTGACCACCGCGTTCCACCATTCGATGAGGCCGACGGTCCATTGCTCCCGGAACACCGGTTCGCCGACCACCGGCTGGGGTTCCGGCTTCCGGTCTTTTTCCATGGCGGCGCGCTGCTCGCGGTTTCTCTGCTCCGACAGTGTCTTTTCGGCTTGCGCCTGCTCCAGGGTGGCGATTTTTTTCGTGATGGCTTGCTCCGCCTTGGCGTCGCCCTTGACGCCCTTGAGCTTCTGGCGCAACCCGTCCACTTCGGCCTGGAGCTTGGCCTTGTCCGCCGCTGCCTTCTCGGCGTCCTTTTTCGTGGCCACGGTCCGCTTGTCCGCGGTCTCCTGCTGGACCAGCTTCCAGTCGTCCACGTCCTTCTCGGAGAAGACGGCGTCAATCGACTGGCCGGCCTTGAAGCGATTGGCGCGATCGGTGAAATCGCCGACGAATTTCTTGTCCCACAAGCCCTGGGTGAGGATGACATGGGCCAGCGCCACGGCCAGGGCGCCGTCGGTGCCGGGCTTGATCAGCAACTGGCGATCAGCCGCCGCCGTGGAGGTGGAGACATGCACGTTGACCGCCGTCACCTTGGTGCGCGGAGCCTTGGAGCGCATGACCCCCCAGGCCTGCATGTTGCCGTTGAGGGGCCGGCCGGCTTCCAGGAAACTGGTGCCAACCACCAGCATATAGTTGGTATTGGCGTAGTCGTAGGAGTAGTAGCCGTAGTTGCCGTCGGTAAAGAGCCTGGCCTTCTTGACCGTATCGGCGCTGATCGAGCCGTGGTTGATGCCGATGTTGGGCGTGCCGTAGAGCTTGCCGAAACTCGTTAGCAGATCGGCATTCAGTTTTCCCCATTCGCGTCCGACCAGGATGCCGAAGCGGTGGGATTCGCCCTTGTCGCGCAAGGTGTTGAGCCGCCCGGCGACGATACCCAGAGCCTCATCCCAGGAGACGGGAACGAAGCGGGGGTCTTCGTCCCGCCCCTTCTTCGGGTTGGTGCGCTTCATCGGCCCCTTGAAGCGGTCGGGGTCGTAGAGCATGTATTGGCCGTAATGGCCTTTCGGGCAGAGCTTGCCGTTGGCCAGCGGGTTGTCCAGAGTGCCGTAGATGGCGTGGACGCGACCGTTGGTGGTGTAGACGTCGATACCGCAGGACGCCGAGCATTGGTTGCAGAAGCTCTTGGTGATGACGGTTTCACCCGTGGCGGCTGCCGCTGGCTGGGCATGCGCCTTGCCGATGGTGCCAAAGCCCGGGATGGCGCCGCTGCCCACACCGACCGCACCGACCGCGCCGGCGGCACCGGTGGCCTGGAGAAAGCGCCGACGGCTGATCGTCGGGTTCAAAACGGAGTCGCTCATGGTATGTACCTCCTCTTCAAAATTCGATTTCATGATTTCTTCACTGCAAGCATCGTGCCAAAGAGCGCAGTCCCCATTTGCCGCTTGCGCTGGCAGGATGGACAGGTCGTCGCATCGGCGGGGCCGTGAAAAGCTTCCCGGCAGGCCAGGCAAGGCTTTGCGCGGTGTGCCGTGAGGCGTTCCGGCACTTGGGGATCGGGCGCCCGAGGGGCAGCGTGCAGAGAGATTGCCCGTTCCGGGCAGCTCTGCACGCAATGCCCGCAGCCGATGCAGCGCCAGGCGTTGAATTCAAGCCCTGCGCTGTTGCCATCTTCATATAGGGCGAGGGCACCGGTCGGGCACAGCCCGGCACAGAGGCCGTGGTGGCCGCAATCGGCAGCGATGGCGAGGGCGACAAAGGGGGCCGCCGGCATCTTTTCCCCGGCGGCAATCGCCAGGCGGCGAGTGATCGCCAGCAAGCGATCGCGCTCCGGCAAGCGCAGCCCCTGCTGCTTCATCAGGCGAGGCGGCGGGATTTCAGCAGGATCGTCCAGGCCGACGGCACGCTGGGCCTCGTTGCCCAGGCGTCGGAAGAATGCCCGCCGGGACGGTAATTCCGGGCGTTCAGCGGGGATGGACGCCGGCATCAGGCTGGCCGGCAAGGGGTCGTGCTGGATACGCGGGCGCTGCACCGGAGACCAGCCGACTTCCGCCAGGACAGCCTCGGCCTGGCCCAGAGCGTGACGAGCTGGATGTTGCGGGGCTGCATGCGATCCGGCAACGCAGTGCGTGCACCAGCTGCGGTCAACCACGATCAAGCGTCGATTTCCGGCCATTTCGGCGATGGACAACCACTGGGATGGCGTCATGCCACCGAGGCAGGGAACCCGCAAGGAAGCTTGGCCAGCAATGGATTCCGGCACTTTCCGGCACTCGATGCGGACGACGTTACCACTCGGTGACGGGGCGAGGTTCTCGAAGCCCTTGACGGCAAGAGCGCCGCTGGGACAGGCCGCTGCGCACGCCCCACAATTGATGCAGCCAGAACTCACGGCATACCCGGAATCCGTGGGCTGAATGCAGGACACCGGGCAGGCCGTGACGCACTCGGCACAGGCGTCCGGGCCGCTGCGCAGGGCAAGGCAAGCGTCAGCCAGAAAACGCACACGGCCCTCTGCTTCGATGGGGCGATAGTCGCCCGCCGTGGAAGAGGCTGGAGTACGATTTGCGATCATGGGCACAGGAGAAGAGAGCATGAACAGTTGTCCGCAATCGCCATGCCAATCAAGATTCAGCGTATAAACGTGCAGTTGCCAGTTGCCAGGTTACCGCTTGGTAACTTTGTCAATTCCCTACAAACACAATGGTTACCTGTCGGTGACGATTCGGAGAGATGCCCATGATTCAACGGCGCAGAATTCTCGGCCTGCTGCCATTGGCCTTGGTCAGCCCAAAATTGTTTGCCGCCGGCACCTCGCCGATCCGCGTCGGCCTGACGCCGGCCTTCGTGCATGACCAGCATGCCTTGCTGGCCGACTGGCGCCAATACATGGAAAAGCGGCTCGGGCGAGTGGTGACCTTCGTCCCGCGCAACAGTTACCGCGAAACCATGGATCTTCTCCGGCTCGAAAAAATCGATTTCGCCTGGATCAGCGACTATCCCTACGTCCACTTGGGCAAACAGGTACGCCTGCTGGCCGTGCCGATCTATCGCGGCAAGTCGCTCTTTCACGCTTACCTGATCGTGCCGGCGTCCGATAAGCACACGAGTTCCATCCTCCAACTCAAGGGGCGCGTATTTGCCTACGCCGACCCCTACTCAAATACCGGCTACCTGGTGCCGCGTTACCAACTCAGGGAGGCGGGCGAAGACCCCAACCAATTTTTCCGGAAGACTTTTTTTACCTATTCCCACCGCAACCTCGTCCAGTCGGTGGCGATCGGACTCGCACACGGGGGCTCGGTAGACAGCTATGTCTGGGATACCCTCAGTCGGATTCAACCGGAGGTCACGGCGCGTACCCGGATTGCCGCGCACAGTGTGGAATACGGCTTCCCTCCGCTGGTCGCCAGTCGCGCAGTCGGCCAGGCCGATTTTGCCGCCATGCAGCAATTGCTCCTCGCCATGGGCCAGGACCCGGAAGGGCAGGCGCTGTTGGCGCGTTTCCATCTGGACGGTTTCAGCGTCGGCGACGATCAGCTCTATCAGGGCGTCGCCGAAATGATGCGGGCGCTCGGCGAGGAGTGAGGGCGACATGCGTAGCCTCTTGAATCTGAGTTTCCGCTACAAGGTTCCGCTGTGGGGCAGTGCCCTGATCGTTGCCACCGCCGTGATCATGTCGACAACCTTGCTTTTCCGCGCCTATGCCGACCTGCGACAGGATTTGCTGCGCAACGCCACCAGCCAGGGGCAAACACTGGCTGTCACCCTCTTTCATACGATGCGGCAGGATGACGTCTGGCATACCTTCGAGGCGATCGATGCGCCCTTCCACGGCGCCAGCCCGGAAAACCCGGTGCAAGCAGAAATGCTTCTGGTGGTGGATCAGGAGCGCCGGGTCTATGTTTCGAGCCAGCCTGAGACGATTCAGATGCTCACGCCGCTCGAACGGATCTCACCGGTCTACGCGGTGCTTGCCGGCGAACTGGAGCAACTGGATGCGGGAACCAGGGTCATCGAACCCGAGGGGGCAGACCACATATTCGTCGTCACCCCCATTGTCGAGGAGTCCGCCAGGCTCGGCGCCCTGGTTCAGGTATTTTCGAAATCGGTACTGCTTCCCCGTTTTCTCGAAAGTGCCGACCGGGCAGCGATGATGGCTGGTCTGGTCCTCACCATCCTGCTCCCGATCAACTGGTATTGGGGCCGGCGCACGGCTGAACCGCTGGTGCGCCTGGCGGCCAGAATGGAATCGCTCGGACGCGGCGAGGCTGAGCCGCTGCCAACGGACATCTATGGCTATCGTGACGAAGTCGGGCGCCTGTTCGAAACCTACAATCGAACGGCTGAACAACTTCGGGAGAAAGCCTCGCTGGAACAGCAGATGTTGCAGTCCGAACGCCTGGCCGCCATCGGCCGGCTGACCGCCGGCATTGCCCACGAGGTCAATAATCCGCTGGCCGGGATGTTGACCGCCATCGATACGCTCAAGCAGCGCCCCGATCTCGACCCCAAGGTCGCCAAGACCGTCGGCCTGATCGAACGCGGACTGAGCCAGATCGCCGATACCGTGCGGGCATTGCTGGTCGAAGCCAAGGTCAGCAGCCGATCGCTCGGTCCCGCCGATATTGAAGATGTACGGACCCTTCTGAATGCGCAGATCGTCAAGAAACACCTGAACTTCGAGTGGGATGTGCAGATCTCCGAAACGATCCCCTTGCCGGCCAGTCTGGTTCGGCAGGTGCTGATCAACCTGACGCTTAATGCCATCCAGGCAGCACCGGCCGAAGGATGCATCTGCGTGCATATCGAGAATGACCCGGCAGGCTTGGCCATCGACATTCGCAACGACGGCGAGCCGCTGAGTCCGGAAAACCTCCAGCATCTTTTCGAACCCTTTTTCACCACCAGGGAATCGGGCCACGGCTTGGGCCTGTGGGTGACCTACCAAATGGTGCGACAACTCGGCGGGCACATTGATGCCCGCAACGAGGATGGGCGCATCCGCTTTTCTGTTCATTTTCCCCTGGTGGCCACGTCATGAATATGCCCGATACCCACCGCATTTGCCTCATCGAGGACGACGAAATCCTCGGCGAAGCGCTGGCCGACCGCTTCGAGGTCGAAGGCTTTGCCCACGACTGGTTCCGTCGCGGCAAGGAAGCATTGTTACCACTCGCCCACAAACACTATAGCGTCGTCCTTTCCGACATCAATCTGCCGGACATCAGTGGCCTGGCGCTGTTCGAGAGTCTGCTTGCCGAGGGGCGCAAGCTGCCGCCCTTCGTCTTCATCACCGGCCATGGGGCCATCGACGATGCCGTGCGACTCTTGAAACTCGGTGCCGAGGACTACCTGACCAAACCCTTCGACGTCGGCAAGCTGATGGAGAAACTGCATAGCCTCTGTGCGCGCGGCACGCCGGCGGTGGCCGCGACGCAGGAACTCGGCATCTCCCACGCCATGCGCCAGATTGCCGAGACCATGACCCGTTTGGCCAGCAAGGATGGCACCGTGCTCATTACCGGCGAATCCGGCGTCGGCAAGGAGCAGGTGGCGCGGGCCCTGCACCGGGCTCGCGATCCGGAAGGCAAGCGCCCCTTCGTGGCGGTCAATTGCGGGGCGATTACTGAGAGCCTGATCGAATCGGAACTCTTCGGCTATGAGAAAGGTGCCTTCACTGGCGCCGCTCGGGAGCGCAAGGGGGTTTTCGAACAGGCCGACGGTGGCACCCTCTTTCTTGACGAGATCGGTGAAATGCCGCTCCCCATGCAGGTTCGTCTGTTGCGTGCGATCCAGGAACGGGCCATCGTCCGGGTCGGCGGCGAACGCACCATGGCCCTCAAGATCAAGCTGGTCTGCGCCACCAATCAGGATTTACGCCTCATGGTTGAGCAGGGACGGTTCCGCGAAGATCTCTACTACCGCATCAACGTCATCCACATTCCCATTCCGCCGCTACGGGAACGCAAGGAAGACATCCTCTGGCTGGCGGCGCTGTTCCTGGAGGAATTCTCCCGACGCGACGGCGAACCGCCCCGCAAGCTCGACCCGGCAGCCCAACAGAAACTTCTCGCCTACCCGTGGCCGGGAAACGTGCGGGAGCTGCGGCATTGCCTGGAAAGGGTGACCATACTCAACGAAACAACGCTCATCACGGAGTCCATTCTTTTTCCCAGGGCCGGACAATCCCCGGAGATATCCGAGGCTGAACCGGAAACCCTAGCCTCTTACCTGCGAGCTTGCGAGCGCGCCTACATCGCCAATATTCTCGAGCAGAACGAGGGGCGGATCGTCGACTCCGCCAATGCGATGGGGATTTCCCGGAAGAATCTCTGGGAAAAGATGAGAAAACTGGAGTTGGCTGCCAATGGGTCGGACTAAGCGCCGATTCGATGGCTACTGAATACGCGACTTGCTCGATATTGGCGGCCATAGCAAGTGTGGCCAGGGTAATTCTGCTCGGAAGGTTGCGCGTCAGTCCCTGACATCATCCGCGACTAGCACTTGGCCAGGCAGCAAGTTGAACAGCCTGAATGAGCGTTCCGTCAGCCACAAGATGAAATAGACGCTGAACCAGGCAAATATCCCATCGGACAGGAAATGTCCGCCTGGCGCCATCCGGACAAGCGTCATGAATCCACCCGCCACCGCGCTGAGAATCAACCAGCGCCGACGCCTGGCCGGCGGCCCCAACCAACCGAATGCCATGAGGAAGGATGTTGTGGCGACGTGGCCGCTCACGAAGGCACAGTTTTTCCGGCATTCGTTTGCCGGGATGAAAGCCGGCGTGAAATGGCTCCGGCCGCCGAATTCCTGCACATTGACTGGGCGGGCGCGACCGGAATGCCCTTTAAGGCCAAAGTCGACCAGTAGCACCGGCCCCAGCAGTGCTGCCACCAACAAAAACCCGAAATGGAAACGCCGCGCCCGGAGTGAATCATGAGCATGTACGAAGCTCAGGAGCCAGAGTGCAACCAAGGCAATGAGTGTGGCTTGGCCCAACCGCGGCAGTCCTTGGTAAGGCAGGGCGAGCCAGCCGGAATCCCGCTCGAAAAGCCAGTGCCCGTCTTCAAAAAGCAGGCTGCCGGCAGACAGATCGAGAGCAGGAACGGCAATGAAGAGCGCCGCAAGAATTGCGAAGGCAACGGACAGCCATTTGAGTTCCGTGAATTTGTACGAGCACATTGCCTGCCGTCGTTGATTTCGTGGCTGGATAGAAATCATCGCAGACTGAGTATCCAGTCGATGACGACGGTCAGTTCGGATTCGCCGATCTTCTTTTTATCATGGGGCGGCATCGGGATCGGTTTGTTTTTCCCGGTGCCGTTCCGTATCTTGTAGCGCAGAATCATGGAGGCAAATGGGTTCCGGCGGTACTTCACCGCGACATCCCGGTAAGCCTTACCGACCACTCTCTTATCTACCGCATGGCAACCCAGACATCCGGCCTTCTGCGCGGTCGCCTCATTGGCATTCGCAGATACGGCCACCATCAGGCAACTTGCCGCCAGCAACTGAATCCCGTTCGATCTTTTCATCCGATTGCGTATTTGATGTTGTAAGCGTCACCCTTGTCTTTGCCGTTTACCCGGCAGTCATGCGATGCCCGCCGGGGTGTGCCAGGGTGACCTACCGGTTCAGAAAACCATATCCCGGAACAGCGGCCGGTTATTCATGAAGGGAACGCCTTCCGCGGCATGGCATGCCATGCAGGTTTCCCTCACCACCATGAACTGCTTCTCCATTTTTCCGTAGTCCTTCGATCTGATGCTCTCATCCATGGGTTTCCAGACGCCGTCCAGAAAAATTCCCTCGGCATTCCAGGTGCGTTTCGGGCGCTTCATCAGCCCCGTATTAATGGTCAGCCTGATCTTGTCCCACTGGTAATCCGCCAGTTCCCAGTTCTTGTCCTTGATGGCGTCGTAAAGGCGCTGGTAGCGTTCACCCACCTCCATCATCGGCTGGTCAAAGCCCCGAAGATAGATTTCCAGCTTCTTGAAGCGGTCCGCGTCGTTGTCGGCATCCAGTAGCCAGTTGTTGGATATGGGCGCCTTTTGGGCTGGCTGTTTGAGGCCCTTGGGAGCGCGCATCGGGTTGTCTGCGTTGGGCGCTTTTTCCTGGGCATGAATGCTCAATGGCAAGGTTGTAGAAATGGCAACGGCAAGCAGGGCGAGTTTCTTTTTCATTTCTGATCTCCTGAGTTTGGGGATGGGCAAAGTGCTTTGGTGCCGGACGGATCCGGGCGATTACAAGGGGCTATGGGTGTATCGTCTGATTGCTGGACTCCATGGCCGGGGATGGAATGGAAAGCGGCAGCACGACGCGAAAGACACTGCCCTGGTCGGACGAACTGGCAACCTCGACGTGTCCGCCATGGGCCTCAACCGCCCAGCGGGTGATCGCTAGCCCCAGGCCGAAGCCACCGCCGGCACGGTTGCGCGAAGCATCGATGCGATAGAAGCGGTCGAAAACCCTGTCCTGGTGTTCCGGGGGAATGCCGAGCCCGGCATCGGCAATGTCCACGACGGCTTCCGTATCCGTCCGGTAAAGGCGCATCGCCACCTGAGCATTCGGCGGCGTGTACTTGATAGCGTTGTCGAGAAGATTGACCAAGGCATGCCGCAGGATGGCGGCATCGGCGGAGATTGGAATCGGCCCGCTGGCCTCGAACGACAGGTTTTGCTCTTTTTCCTCGGCCAGCACCTTCAGGTGGGTCACCACCTGCTCGGCCAATGCCGTCAGGTCGACCGGCTGCAACGCCAGCGCGACCTGGCCGGAATCGCCACGGGTCAGCGTCAACAGGCTTTCGACCAGGAGAGTGAGACGATCGACCTCTTCCAGCATGGCACCGATGATGTCCCGATACATGGTTTCGTCGTGATGCTCTCGCAAGCCGACTTCGCCAACGCTGCGGATCACTGCCAGCGGCGTCCGTAGCTCGTGGGAGGCATCGGCGGTAAAACGGCGCAGTTGTTCGAAGGAAAGTTCCAGGCGGGCGAACAGTTCGTTAAAGGTGGTCGCCAGCAGCCCTAATTCGTCGCCGGGGTTATCGATCGGCAGGCGGGCGTCGAGGCGCTCCGCATGGATGGCACGTGCTTCCACAACCATTCGGGTGATCGGATTCAGCGCCCGGCCAGCCATCAGAAATCCCCCCAGTCCTGAAAGGGTAATGGCCAGCGGCAACCCCAGCCCCATGACCCAGTAAAGTGTCTGCAGGTCGCGCTCGGCCTGGTCCTCGGACAAGGCGGCGCGGGCGATTACCTTTTCCCCGGCGAATTCGATGTCGCGCTGCAAGACTCGCAGGTGGGCACCGTTTGAAGCGGCCAGCGAGAAATACCCAGCCATACGTCCCGCTTCGAAAGCCGGGATCATCGTGTCCATGCCCGGGGTGTCGGTTGCCGGCACGCGGTAGATCAGCGTGCCATCCGGCCGATGCAGATCCAGCCAGGTAACATTCCTGAGCGGTTGATAGGCTTCATGGTGATCGCTAGGGGCATACCAGGTGGGCTGCCCGTTACTGTTTACGATGAGCGAGCGCTCGACGATTTCCACTTCCTGGTCCAGCCGATGGGCGATTTCAGTTTTCAGTCGCTCATGTACGGAGGTGGCGACATAGGCGGCGTAAGTCATCAGCACCAAGCTCATGGCCGTGGTGAAGAACACCGCCAACCGGGCGCGAATCGACAGTTTTCGCCACCAGGTCATGGCGCCACCTCGCACAGCATGAAGCCGACACCACGCAACGTGTGGATGAGTTTGGGCAGGCGATCCGCATCGACCTTTTTGCGGAGACGGGCGAGATGTACGTCGATCACGTTATCTAACGGTGTCGCCCGTTGCACTTCCCGCCAAATGTCCTGGGCCAGCATTTCGCGGGATACGACTTGCCCGTGGTGACGCAGGAGGTATTCCAGCAGCTCGAATTCACGCATGGTCAGATCGAGCACTTGCTCGCCCCGCGTTACCTTGCGTGTCACTAGTGTCGTGAGTTAGAAGTTCATTGAACTAGTGATCGCATGTCGAGTCAATCGTGTACCGTGTGCACACGAGGAGGCTGCGATGCGTGGACGACCCAAGACGCAACTGGTACTGACGCAAGCCGAGCTTGAGCAGCTCACAGCGCTGACGCTGCGGCGCAAGACCGCGCAGGCGTTGGCGCTGCGGGCGCGTATCGTCCTGGCCTGTGCCCAGGGCAGCGACAACAAAGTGGTTGCGAGCCGCCAGCGCGTGACGCCGCAAACCGTCTCAAAGTGGCGCGCCCGATTCGTGCAGGATCGACTCGACGGACTTCTCGATGCCCCTCGCACTGGTGCGCCGCGCACCATCGATGACGCTCGTGTGGATGCTGTGATCGCCAAGACGCTGGAGAGCGTGCCCCAGGCAGCCACGCACTGGAGCACCCGCACTATGGCACGCGAGGTCGGCCTGTCGCAGACGGCGGTATCGCGCATCTGGCGCGCATTCGGACTGCAGCCCCATCGCCAGGAGACCTTCAAGCTCTCCAGCGATCCGCTGTTCGTTGAGAAGGTACGCGACATCGTCGGGCTGTACATGGATCCGCCACTGAAGGCCATGGTGTTGTGCGTGGATGAGAAGAGCCAGATCCAGGCGCTTGATCGCACGCAGCCTCTACTGCCCTTGGCCCCGGGCATCCCCGAGCGGCGCACGCATGACTACGAGCGCCACGGCACGACGACACTTTTCGCAGCGTTGGACATCGCCACTGGAGCCGTCATCGGGGATCTTCATCGACGCCACCGCAGCAGCGAGTTCCTGCAGTTTCTGCGCACCATTGAGAGCAATGTGCCGCAGGCTCTGGAGATCCATCTGGTAATGGACAACTACGGCACACACAAGACGCCCGCCATCAAGAACTGGCTTGCTCGGCACCCTCGTTTTCACGCGCACTTCACACCGACCTCTGCGTCCTGGCTGAACCAGGTCGAGCGCTGGTTCGCCACTCTGACGCTGAAGTACATTCGCCGCAGCACCCACCGCTCAACCCGTCAACTCGAGCAGGCAATCAGGCACTACATCAAGGTCAACAACGACGATCCCAAGCCATTCGTCTGGTCAAAGACCGCCGATGACATCCTCGCGAGTGTCGAAAGATTTTGTCTGCGAACTTCTAACTCACGACACTAGGTCCATTTCGAGATTAGCCATCTTAAAGCGCAGAATATCGTCTGCCCGACCGCGTCGTATCAGTGCCCGCAATCGGGCAAGCAGTTCGGGGAAAGCAAAAGGCTTGACCATGTAATCGTCAGCCCCTGCATCCAGGCCGGCGATGCGATCCGCGACGCTGTCCCGCGCCGAAAGAATCAGGACCGGTGTGGTCAAACCGCGGTGGCGCAAGGCGGCCAGGGCCTCAAGCCCATTGCGCCCGGGCAGCATGAGGTCGAGAATCATCAGGTCGAAAACTTCCGCATGAATGAGGAAAAATCCTTCTTCACCGGTCGTCGCCACCTTGACCTGATAATGCTCGCCTTCCAGACCCTCCTTGAGCGCCTGGGCCAGTTTAGGTTCATCCTCGACAATCAAGATGCGCATGACAAGACCGTTGTGATTAGCACACAGGTATCTTAGGATGGCCCGTTTCCGACCACGACTTAAGAGTTTCTGAATTTTTCTTCAGAATTGCGGTGTTACCCTTTTCCCGAAAGCCATGATGCGCAAAGTTCTGACTGCCATATTTATCACCCTGTTTTGTTCCATCCTGCCGGTGTTTGCGGACAGCGGCGAACAGGCCGTCATCGGCACGCTCCATGCCTACGAGCAGGCCTGGAGCAAGCACGACAGCCAAGCTGTGGCGAGCTTTTACCATGAACCGGCCATGCGCCTTGGTAAAGGCGGGCCGGCGGTACGTCCCACACGTATCGACCAGGAAGCATTTTTCAAGGCATTCCTGCAGGGCTTGGTGGAGAGGGGTTACGCCCGCAGTACCTGGGAGGCACTGGAGGTACGCCTGCTCGACTCCCAGACGGCGATAGCGAGCGGAATTACCGTCCGCTATCGGGCGGACGGCAGCCTGTTCGAGCGCCTTGCCGTGACCTACGGGCTGCGGGAAACGCCCGCGGGGTGGAAGATATTTCTTTCCGCAACCCACGCGCCGGACACTGCGCTGCAGTTTCGCCAGGCCCCCTGATCGCCGGTAACTTGGTGGCGAGTACAAGTTATTCGCTCTCTACCCAGATATTGCGCGCTACCGTATGTTCAATGGCGATCTCGACGTGCTCCGCCTGAACGATGGTCATGGGTTGCTGTTCCAGCACGAGCAGTGGACGATTCTCGGTGAGTCCATAAGCAGCGAGTTGCTCGCGCTGCAGCGGATCGAGTCCGGCACCGAATTCGGCCAAGAGCATTTGGCGACCGGGAGGAACAAAGACAAGCGGGATTCGCGCCTGATTCGTGGGACTCATGACCATATCCTCTGTAGCAATGCATTCACCACACCCCCTGCGAAAAACGCGAAGGGCATGATGAGGGCAAGTATCAAGCCGGCGACCCGGGCACCTTGTTCCTTGATAATCATCATGACGCTGGCGATGCACGGCACGAATAGCGTGATCGTCACCATTCCCACCACGGTTTGCAGCGGCGAAAGCTGGTCCCCCAAGGCAAACAGGCCGGTGGCACCGAAGTCGCGGCGCAGGAACCCCATCACGAAGGCGGCGCTGGCCTCCTTGGGCAAGCCAAGCCAACCTGAAACCAAGGGCTCGCCGAGGGTAGTGATGCGGGGCAGGATGCCTGCCCTGTCAAGCACGAACATGATGAACGTACCGGCCAGAAAAAGCGGGATGACTTCCGCCAGGTACCACTTGAGCCGCCCGGCGGTCTTCTTGAGCACGTTGCCGAGAATGGGCATGCGTAACGGCGGCAATTCGGTGACAAGGGGGATGCGCCGACCCGGAACCAATCTGGCGGCCAGAAACCCGGCGAGGATCAGGATGCCGGTGACCGCAGCGGCCCAGGTCAGTGTCGCCCCGAACGATATTGCCCCAAGCATGCCGAGCACGACCCCGAGCTGAGCCGAACAGGGAATGGCCAGCGCCAGCAGGAAGGTCATGATGAGCCGCTCCCGCCGGCTGTGCAGGATGCGGGTGGTAAGTGTCGCCATGGTTACGCAGCCCAGACCCAGCACCATAGGTAGGACGGCACGCCCATTCAGTCCGATGACCGAGAACAATCGGTTCGCCAGGACCGACAGGCGAGCGAAATAGCCGGAATCCTCGAGCACGCCGAAGGCAATGAAGAAGGTGGTGACGATGGGCAGTACCAGAGCCAAGGCATAGGTCATACCCATGGTCCACAGTCCGTAGGGACCGACCAGCAAGTCCGCAAGCCACGATGCCGGCATGAGCTGCCCAACAAATTCAACGATGGCCGGGTTGATCGTGCCCTCGAAGAGGTCTTTCTCGACCAGGCCCACCAGCGTGCCCGCCCCGAAGACACCGACAAACTCATATAAGGCGAACAGGATGGCAAGCAGCACCGGCAGCCCCCAGAGGCGATGCACCACCAGCTGTCCGATCCGTTGGGATAGCAGGGGGGCTGCGTGTGGAGTCTGAGATACCACGGTCCGGGCCAGGGCATCGGCGGTTTGTGCCCGTTCGCGGGCGAGCATCCCGGATAGCGGTGTGGCATGCCGCTTCTCGGCCCGGCGGCGCACCTCCTCCAGTTCGGCAAAACGCGTACCGGCATGAACGGCCAGCCAGGCCGCCACTTCCGGGTCGCCGCCAAGAAACAGAATAGCCAATCCCCGTGCCGCCAACCGGGGGTGCGGCGTGATCGCCTCGATACCTTGAGCCAGATCGCCGATTTCGCTTTCCAGCGCATCGTCGTAGTGGAGCAAGGGGATCGGTGGTCTGGTGTGGGTCAATTGGTGGGTGAGCGGCACCACCCCCTCGCCATTGGTAGCGACCGTTTGTACCACTGGCACTCCGAGGGCCTCGGCAAGTTGTCCGCTGTCCACGGCCACCCCGCGGGCCTTGGCCTCATCGCCCATATTCAGCACCAGGATGAGCGGCACGCCCAATTCGGCCAGCAGTGCGGTCAGTGCCAGGGTACGACGCAAGTTCTTGGCATCGCCTACCTGGATCAATACTCTTGCATCCTCATTGAGGATCGCCCGCATCGTGGCCCGTTCGTCATCGCTGCGGGCTGGCAGAGAGAGCACACCGGGCGTATCCAGTAATTGCTTGCCGCGATCGGAACGCAATGCGGCGCGGGCGACTTCCACTGTCGTGCCCGGATAGTTGGAGACAGTGACGTAGGTCCCGGTCAGTCGGTGGAAAAGCACGGATTTGCCCACGTTGGGATGCCCGACGAGAAGCATGGTATCGCCGCTTGGCAAAGGGGAATCGGCACTGGTGCAGCAGGTGGTCATGGTGTTGATCCGGGATGTGAATAAACAGAAATCAATCGACTGATTTCCACGCCATGGCAATTCTGGTTCCGCCGCCGGGCGTCTCGCCGGTCGCGAGAGACCAGCCCAGGCGTTCGGCAACCAGCGTCACTAGATAAAGCCCGATGGCGCCATCCGGGGCTTGGCCGGTCTCACCTTCCAGCAACACTTTGTAGGCTGCCGGCAGTCCGGGGCCGTTGTCGCTGATCGACAAGGCTTGTTCACTCAGATGCACGACAATATTTTTGGCTGCGGTGTGTTGCAAGGCATTGTGGATGACATTGCGCACCAGCATTTTTGCCAGCACCGGATCGGCCTGGACGATGACCGGAACGGACGGTGGTTCCCAAGACAAGCGCTCGACGGGTAGACCGGCGGCGGCCAGGTCGTTGATGACCGAATTCACCACGCCAGCCATGTCCGTTGGCCTTGGCACATCCCGGTCGGCCCGACGCGACAAGGAAAGGATCGCCGCCAACTGATCGCGCATTTCGTCGGCGGCCAGGCGGATGCGCCGTAATGCCCGTTGCCTGCGGGGATCGTCAATCCCGCCCGGTTTTTCGACCACATCCATGGCCCCGGCGATGACGGCGACCGGGGTTCGCAGTTCGTGGCTGGCCATGCCCAGCAGGCGGCGCTCCCGGCGCGTATGGGCATCGAGTTCGTCGAGATAGCGGGCAAAGGCGAGCGCGATGGCCTGCAACTCGACTTCCCGGAAGTCGGTTGGAAAACCCTTGCTGGACGCCGCAGCTTTCCCCAGCGACAAGCCATCGACGGCGTCTGCCAGCCGCGACATCGGACGTGCGATGCGGCCTGCGGTCAGCCCGGCCAGCAGCAACCCGAGGCCCGCAGCCAGCAGGACGATGACGATCAGCACCTTCCGAAAATGCTTTTCCCGGTGCTCGAAAAGACTGACATCCCGGGCGAGGTACAGGGTCCCATCGGAAACTTCATCGATCAGCACGAGATAGTGCTTGTTATCCCGCTGGAGTTCGCCGCTGAAGGGCGTCGGCAAGCCCGCAAAGAGCGCCGGCGGCGCGGCAGCCGATCGGTCGGGGGTAAAAGCTGCTGTCAGATTGCCGGTTTCGAGAACGTTGCCTTGCCGGTGGTCGAGATGGGCAAGAAAAAACGATTGCTCCTCCGTGAAGATCAGCTTGAGCATCACGCGTTCCAGGTCCTGGTAGGCGAGGAATACCGCAGCGAACATAAGGCCCGTGGTGACGATGCTGACTGCTGCCACGCCACGAAAAATCCTGGTCCGAATCGAGTTCGTTGCCACGGTTAGACCTCCCCGGGCTTGGCCAGGCGATAGCCCCGGCCATGAACGGTGTGCAGCAGGTGCTCGACCCCGTGTTTGCGCAGTTCCTTGCGCAAGGTTGAAAGATGGGTGCGCAAGGCATTGGCATCAGCTTCGACATCGCCCCAGAGTCCGTGTGCCAGCTCTTCGTGGCTGACCAAACGGGGATAACTACGCATCAGGAGTTCGAGGATGTGGACAGCTGACGGCGGCAGGGACAGCGGCACCCCTTGGACAAGTGCTCGCTGCTGCCCGACATCGAAGTTGAGCGGTCCGACCTCAATCCGCTCCTGTCGGCCTAATACCCTCCGGTACAGGGCCTGGATACGAAGTTCCAGTTCCTTCATGGCAAATGGCTTGACCAGATAATCATCGGCACCCGCCGTGAACCCCAGAGTCTTGTCATCGATGCTATCCCGAGCGGTCAGCATCAGCACCGGAGTCGCGCTGCGCAGATCGTCGCGCAAACGTCGGCAGAGGGAGAATCCGTCGATTCCCGGCAGCATGATGTCCAGCACGATGACGTCGTAGGAATGGGTGGCCATGAGATGCAGGGCGGTCAGCCCATCCGCTGCATGGTCGAGTTCGTAGGCATCCCCTTCCAGATAATCGAAAATATTGGCAGCCAGCGCTGCGTGATCTTCCACCAGGAGGATGCGTAAGCGATTTTGGGTCATGAGTCCTGTGTTAACTGATAATGGCTGCCGGCGTCGATCATTGCTGCTTCCCTGGTTGAGAAAACCATGCGCTCTTCTTGTCACCGGAGTCATCCAACCTTGTTCCCGAACAAGCGGGGTTTCGAACGCAGCCAATCAGGACGGCCAGGCCGCCTGCCAGGAACAACAGCTTGCCCAGCACCAGACTGGTATCGTGGAAGCCGATGAGACTCCAGTAGTGAAGATGATTCATTGGCAAAAGCTGGGCGTTCCTGGGCGCTACTGTTTGAGAATCCACTCGATCACCGTCTTCAAGTCGGCGTCGCTGATCTTCTGCTGGTCATGGGGAGGCATCGGTATGGGCTGGCGCTTCCCTGCGCCATTACGGACTTTTGCACTGAGAATGGAAGTGGCAAAGGGATTGTCCCGGTATTTCGCCGCCACATCCCGATAGGGGGGGCCGACAATTTTCTTGCCAACTGCATGGCAACCCAGGCAACCAGCCTTTTGAGCGATGGCTTCATCGGCCTTGGCGGCGGTCGGCATTACCCCGGTAAGAGAAAGAGCCAGCAGTAGAAAAATGAATTGTTCGCGCATCGGATCCTCCTGTAAGTGGCTTGATGGATCGGATATTGGCATCGCACATGTCCAATGAAACTCAGGGAAATCTCACGAAATCCTCAAGATGCGTTTTTCGATGCATGGCCTCATCCGGCAGAATCACTTTCGAACAATTCGCCAAACAATTCCTTGACCTTGAGTCTTGCCGCCGCCAAGGCGTTGCGGCCCTCCGGCGTGATTTCGTACATCCGCCGCCCGCGTTGCCCGGTACGCTCTTCGTGGGAAACCAGATAACCTTTTTTCTCCAGCCGGTGCAGCATCGGGTACAGCGTCCCTGCGCTGATGGCGTAACCGTGACGTCGCAGCTCTTCGATGATGCCGAGACCGAAGATGGGTTCCTCGGCCGCGTGATGCAGTACGTGGAGGCGGATCAGTCCGCCGTAGAGGTCTTTGTCGGTCACGCCCCTCGCCTCAAAGTACGATACTCGACAGCCATCCTGCCGCACCGCTGCCGACGACAACCAGCCATGGTGGCAGTTTCCAGAACATCAGTGCGACGAAGGCCACCAGTGCCAGCCCGAAGTCCTGCGGCTGATGGATCGCGCTGGTCCATACCGGCTGGTAGAGCGCGGCCAGCAGAAGGCCTACCACGGCCGCATTGACCCCGGCTAGCGCAGCTTGAGTGTGCATGCTTTGCCGCAGTCGTTCCCAAAACGGCAAGGCCCCGACGACCATTAGGAAAGATGGCGCGAAGATGGCCACCAGGCAGATCATGCCGCTGATCCAGCCGGAAGGCTGACTGTTCATGGACGCCCCAAGGAACGCGGCGAACGTAAACAGGGGGCCGGGCACCGCCTGTGCGGCACCGTACCCGGCCAGAAAGGTTTCATTGCTCACCCAGCCGGTAGGCACGACTTCGGCTTGGAGCAGTGGCAGCACTACGTGGCCGCCACCGAACACCAGTGACCCGGCACGATAGAAGGCATCCACCATGGCCACGCCCTGATTGGGCATCAGCTTTGCCACGATCGGCAGACCGAGCAGCAGAACGACGAACAAGCTCAGCCAAACAGCCCCGGCGCGGCGGCTGACCGTGATCGGCAACGGCTCGTGGGCGCTGTCCGGCGCAGGCTTGAATAGCAGCAGCCCGGCAAAGCCCGCGACGATGATGACGCCAACCTGACCCCAGGCTGAAGCCGTCAGCAGAACAATGCAACTGGCCACCGCCATGATGGTGACGCGCCGTGCGTCCGGGCAAAGGTTCTTGGCCATGCCCCACACTGCTTGCGCCACGACGGCAACCGCAACGACTTTCAGGCCATGTAGTGCTCCGGGCGCAATGGCATCGCCGTAGCGGGATATGCCCAGCGCAAACAGAACCAGCGCCATGGCCGAAGGCAGCGTGAAGCCTGCCCATGCGGACAGGGCCCCGGCGTAACCCGAGCGTGACAGCCCCAGCGCCATACCGACTTGACTGCTCGCCGGCCCCGGCAGGAACTGGCATAGCGCCACCAAATCCGCATAGCTGCGTTCCGTGATCCAGCCTCGACGTGTCACAAACTCGTCGCGGAAGTAAGCCAGATGGGCGATCGGACCGCCAAATGAAGTCAGCCCGAGACGCAGAAAGATGAGGAAGACCGACCACGGGTTGCGGTCGTCCGGCGGCGTGTTTGCCATGTGATTTTCCTTCTTGGTCTGGTTTTGTCTACAATAATCGAAATACGATAACGAAATTCGACTACTAAGCAAAGGCGCTCCCATGGAACTCATTTTGATTGGCGTTGCAGCCCTCCTGACGTCCGCCTTGACGCTGTTCTCCGGGTTCGGACTGGGGACGATCCTGATGCCGGTATTCGCGCTGTTCTTCCCAGTGCCCCTCGCTATCGCGGCAACTGCGATCGTGCATTTTGCCAATAACCTCTTCAAACTCGGGCTGATGGCGAAGCAGGCCGACTGGCGGGTCGTGGCCCGCTTCAGCATGCCTGCCGCCGTTGCTGCGATGGTCGGAGCGGGCCTGCTCAATCTGTTCGATCGCCTGCCGGTGCTTGCCAACTACACCCTCGGCGGCTCGATCTTCGAGGTCACGGTCGTCAAGGCCGTTATCGGCCTCGTTATCGTGGTGTTCGCACTGCTGGAACTCTGGCCGCGCTTTCAGGCGCTGGCATTCCCGCCCCGCTGGTTGCCGCTAGGTGGAGCGCTGTCGGGATTCTTCGGCGGCCTGTCAGGTAACCAGGGCGCGCTACGCTCAGCCTTCCTGCTGAAGGCCGGCCTCTCAAAAGACGCTTTCGTGGCAACCGGCGTTGTCTCGGCAGTCATCGTCGATGCAGCTCGCCTGACGGTGTATGGAACTGGCTTCATGGCGGACCATTTCTCCAAGTCGCAGGAGCTGGTCGCTCCGGTCATGGTCGGCACGGTCTGCGCGTTCATCGGGGCCTTTGTAGGCAAGCGTGTGCTGCGAAAAATCACTCTACACACCGTGCAGATCGTGGTGGCAGTGGCGATGCTGTTGATTGGCATAGGCCTCCTGGCTGGCTTGGTCTGACAAGATCTGCGCCTACGGAATGGTCATTGTTGAACACGGACGCTGCGCCTACAGCTTCCCTTCGCTTCACCGTCGCCGGGAGACTAACTTTTTCCCTCGCCCTGTAAAACTCCTTTGCCAGTTGTCGCTGCATGGCGCTGATCATCCTCAGCATGCAAATAGATGGCCGTCGTTTCTATTGAGGCATGCCTCAGATTTTTCTGGATGAAGCGAATATCGTTGCCGGCATCGGCCTGATGGGTGGCCGAGGTATGGCGCAACCAGTGGGTGGACGCGCGACGCAGCGTGGCTGCTCCGACGGGGTCGGAAGCATCAAGCGCCGCAGCTGCGCGCCGGAACACTTCCTTCACGACCAGATAGATCGCTGTCGGCGTGAGGAATTGATTGGTACGCCCGGCCACTGACATGACCAGCGGAGTGGCCTCCAGCGCCACGAACACTGCCGGCAGCCCATGGAACTGGCGGTAGCGTGCCAGATCGACCATCAGTTGGTCACTTAAGGGGACATCGCCCTCGGCGCCACCTTTGCCGACGACATGCAGCCACCATCTGCCTCGCCGTTGCGTGAGATCGCCGGTTTTGGCTTGAGCCGCTTCGGAAGCACGCAACGAGGCCCCGTAGAGTAGGCGAAACAACCAGCGCGCCCGCTCGTAATGCTGCTTCTCCCGATGGGTTGTCTGGGGCAACGTCTCAATGAAATCGAGTACCAACTGCCACAGGGCATGATCGAGGTAGCGTTCGACCGCCGCACGACTGGCGCTCTTCGAGTCGCCTCGTCGACGACGCAGCGCCAGCGGGTTGCCCGCGAAATACCCGGCCGCCACCAGATAGCCAAACAGGCCCGACAGAATGCCCATCGCTTGCCGAACACTGCGGGGCGACAACGGTCCGTCGAATAGCCGTCTTCCTCCGCCACGGCGCGGCAGCGTCGGATCGACCCAATCACCAGATGGATTGCTGAGGAAATCCTCGTAGACGAGCAGGTCCTCGCGGTTGAGGCTGGATAACGGCTTGCCCAATCCCTGTCTGGCCCAGACCAGTAGCCGCAGCGCCTCTTTGCGGTAATTGCGTAGCGTGTGCGGAGAACTGGCGTACTCTGCCAGCCACAGCCGAATGGCTTCCACGTCGGTATCGGCTGCGATCTGGCGAACGCCGCCTCGGGCACGATTCGATCCGTTGCAGCCATCCAGTGACGGCGCGCTGATCGCCAAGTTTTGTATCGCGGATATCAGGTCAGACACGGTTTCTGGGTCTCGTTATTTCTCTGGGCGACTTTTAGCAGGGTACCTCAATAACTCTTACGATTATGGGTGTTATCGTAATTTTCAGACTAAAATGATTATATGTATTACGTTATACGATAATATATTTTTTCAGTCGCCTCGAATCGCGGTTGATCTCCCCATTTTTGAATGGACCTGCCCATGAGCCGAGTCAGCGACACCCGTTTGCGCACCCGAGAAGCCGCAGCCCGGTTGGTGGCCACCGGCCGCCGGCCCCATGAGTTGACTGTCGATTCAATCTACGCCGAAATCAAACAGGGCAGCCGCACCACGATTAACGACGAACTGAAGCTCTGGAAGGAGGAGCAGGCCAAGGCCGACGCCCTGACGGCTGCGTTGCCGCCTGCGGTGGCCAATGCCATGATCAACATCTGGGCGGTAGCCGTGGAGCATGGAGAAAAGGTGTTCGATCAGCACCGGGACGAGCTTGAAACCCAGTTAACCCAAGCAACAGCGCGTATTGAAAGCGTGGAGTCGGAGAAAAACCGCCAAGACCAACAAATCGAAGGCTTGCAGGCGGACGTTGCCATGGGCCAATCCGAGCTCGGTGCGTTGCGGGAGCTGCTTTCCACTGAGCGCACTGCCAAGGAGGCCGCCGCTTCGCGGGCCAGCGCTCTGGAACAGTAACTCGAATCGGCAAAAACCGACGCTGCACAGGCAACCTCGACCCTGAAAGCAGAGCAGCGGCAGCGTGTCGATGAGCTACAAGCAACCATTGCCGCTCAAGAACGTTCGTTCCGACAGGAAATCGATAAGGCTACGGAGCGGTTGGAGGGCGTGCAGAAGCATGTCATGCTTCAGGTCACTGAAGCCCGGGAGGCCCAGAAACGAGCCGAGGCGCAGCTTTCCAAAGCCAGCCAGAAAAACGAGCAGTTGTTGGCCGAGGCGCAGCAAATCAGGCGGCAGATCGCATCGTTAACCCAAACATCTGAGCGAGCACAGACCGACTTGGCTCAGGCGCATGGCGAGATGAGCAGGCTCCAGTCGGAGCGCGAGTCGCTGATCCAGCAAGTGGCCACGGCAACCGGCAAACTGGGTGCCCTGGGAGAGCAAATCGAATCACTGGAGCGCAGAGCTATTGGCGCGGAAACCAGGCTTGAAGATGCGCTGAAGCGACCGGCAACAGCGAAGAGGAAGGCTGAAAAGCCGCATCAGCAGGACTTGATCAGCAGCTAAGTTCTTGTACCCGAATACTTGGGGCTGTTGGTAAATTGTCCTTTCCCCAAAAATGTAAAACCCGTCACATTGGTCAGCTGAACCGTATGCGGAAATATGATGACCTCGCTCCGAAACTCAATGATTTCATGTGATCAGCACTGTCAGTTTGACCAGGCTCCGGCATCGCCACTAGCTGGTTTTACATTTTTGGGGGATGGGCATAAATAGCCAAGATTCTGGTAGGTAGATGCACAGCCTGTCAGGAACGCTGCCAGCAGCAGCGTGGATACACATGCACAGATTTTGGACAACATATCAACTCCTTGATAGATCAGTTCTTGGCTACAGAAGCCAGGGATTCACGCAAAGGCGCCGCAGGCGCTTTTCACGCGGTCGGCTTCTGCATTCCATTCCGCAACGCGGCTCGGCCCCCAGTTCGGAGGGAGTGGATCGCGTTGGGCAAAATGCGCATCAGGGCGAACGTAGAGAAGGAAGGCTTCCGTATAGCCCGATTGATTGAGCACCGTGTAGGCCTGGAACGGATAGAAGCCACGGCAGTCCGTGGCAACTACAGGTACATTGCCCAGGCCTTCGTCAATGTGCGCCTGGAGCTGCTTGTGCAGCTCAGCAATCGTGATGGTTGGAAGCTCGATAGCCATGGATTCCTCCTGTTTGCCCACGGCTTAATGTTACACACTAATTAGAGCTTTGCAACTTCTTTTGTCGTTGCTCGTGTCGCTTCTTCGAGAACTTCGCGGTGTCGCCACTTTCTTTCAGCCGCCGTGCTGCTTCGCGCACGCCCAGCGAAAGATTGTCGCCTCCGATTTTCTCAAGCACTTCCAGGCTAAAGGGGTCGATCATGACGTTACGCCGCTCAACCTCCGTAACGCCGTCTGCCGCCTTGACGCCAGCGCCTGGAGCGCGTTGTCGAATTTTCTGTTCCATTTCCAGCCTAGTGATTGATGTGGGCCACAAGATGCTCGCGTCCGCCGTCATGGGAATGACTTTCCTCGGCTTCTTAATGATACGCACTAATTGAGCGACTCCGGGCAGCGACCTTAAAGACCCACGATCAGTTCAAGGTGCCTGGGTATGGGGCCGTCTCAGAAAACGGAAAATAAAGCACGCTAAGCCCAAAAACTCGCGCTCTTGAACAGAGTTAGACCAGACCGGCCGCTAGTCCAGCACCGATCAGCAGCATTGCCGCAGCCACCACGATCTGCACAGTGCGCAGCGTCACTTTTTGAAGCATGCGCTTGCCCATGAATGAACCGATGAACGCACAGACTGTGCCCACCGCAACCGGCGCGAGTAGTTCCTGCGACTGAGCAAAGTTGCTCGCCATGAAACTAGCGCCATAAACCGCCAATCGTGCAGCATCGACGATGACGGCTGAAACGACACC